>MDSY01024859.1_pt1 | contig 50296 bp, 53 predicted proteins | sample 811131 | NCBI WGS metagenome assembly MDSY01 (sample SAMN05326643, study PRJNA326480) | marine metagenome | isolation source: seawater | place: Atlantic Ocean: South West | collected 2010 | reverse complement strand
TGTGCCCATAGGCACACCAAGAGGTGCGATAAGTACACTGAAAGAGGCAGGCCTGCACAGCCTAAAGGCACCGGAACCCATAGAAGGTAACCGCAGTCCCGACTGGGATACAGCCAACGTCGGCGGCCAAGTCGTGTGCCCATAGGCACACCAAGAGGTGCGATAAGTACACTGAAAGAGGCAGGCCTGCACAGGCTCCGGAGTGCCTATGGGCACGCGTAGTTAGTGAAAGGCTGCTCGACCCGCAGTCAGCGACGTAGCCAGTCAAGGTGACAAGGTGGTGTTCCCAAAGGCACACCTGAAGAAACATCGCCCAGTGTGTGGAAGACAATTGAAGCCAGGTTCCAGCAATCATGGCTTCAGCTCACTCGTGTCGCCGCGAGCAATATCGCTTGAAAGACCAGGTAGTGTGCCCATAGGCACATCTGTAGCTTCGTCGTGTACTGTGAGAAAGGTAACTGAGAACCGGGGTCGCGTAACCAAGACTTCATTGCAACCGTACAGCAGGCGGCAAGATCTCAGCACCCATACACAGAAAACACACAGATCTACATGAATAACGCACAGCTTGTGCGAAAAAAACGCAGACTGTGCTAAAAACGTGTACGTCTGCGCGTAATAACTGCACCCCAACACGGGAAACACACAGACCAGAAGGAATAACGCCCAGCTTGTGCGAAAAACACACAGACTGTGCGAAAAACGAGTAAGCCTGCGCGTAACTTCTGCATCTCTGCACGTAAAACACACAACGCAGTATAAAAACGCCCAGCTTGTGCGAAAACCATATGGATCTGTGCAGAAATAGCGCAGACCACACTCTGATCTATCTGCATTGCAGAATCGCCAGTGGATCAGGGTTGTTTAGTGACCAGCACATAGATCTGGCCACGTCGTTCCACCCAAGAAAGATAGGCCCATCTTCCTTCGAGGAGGCGGGGGAGGGCCGACGGCTCCGCTGCTAGATCAATGGGTGAGATCGTGGACAGACCACCTTCAGCAATTCGGGTGTCGGCGATACACGGACCATTTGTGTTTCCAGGGGGGTAGTACAGCCTTTCAATTCTCACATTTTGGCTCGGGCAGACATGGAGTTTGCCCTGTACATAGTTCCAGGATTCGACAGCGATTGCGCGGGCAGCAGGATCCAGGCCGGCTCGATCAGAGCCCGAAAGAAGCTGGATAAGCGGAGCGGGGGAGGAGGGCTGAGCCGTGGGCCGGCGACCAAACCATAGCGGAAGGCCATGAGAAGCAACATAGGCTCTTCTCTCAGCCTCTCCCATGTGCGGCCGCTGACGTAAGTACTGGCGTGCGTCGCGAGCGGGTTTGGGCCACTTCAGTACTTCCACCCTCGCCGATGTGACGCTGTCTGGCTCCTGCGTGGTGGGGGGCGTTGGTAAGGCGCAACTGGCCAACCCCGTGGCAATGATGCCCATCGTTAGAGCACCCAGATGACGATTCAGCATTGCTTGTCTCCGAAATAGGAAGGCCATTTCCATACGATGACAGGTATTTCTCGTCTGCCAACAAGAAAGCCCCCGTCAATGACGAGGGCTTGGGGTTGCCAAAAGTCTCAGTAGGTGGCTGAAACCGTTGGAGATTCAGAGCTGCTCAGAATACGTGAATAATTCTTGAGTGCAGTTGTCATGGCATCTGCCAGGCCTTCGCTGGATAGGCCAGAGAGCGCGCCAGAAAGAGGGCTGATTGATTTGGGCGGGCTGTAATCGACCACCTTTTCGGCTTTGACGACATCCCGGGCCACAGAGCGAAGTGTGCCGAATTCATCGATCAACCCCAGGTCCATAGCGCCCTGGGCATCCCAGATCAGCCCAGAGAAGACGTTCGGATCATCAGACTTGAGCACGTCGCCTCGTCCTGCTTTCACACGCTCAATGAAGGTTGCATGCGTGGACTGGAGGATCTTCTCCCAGTGATCCTCGATAGCCGGGGTGACTGGTTGGAATGGGCTTAACATCGACTTGTTAACGCCAGCGGTGTAGGTGCGACGTTCCACACCTACCTTCTGCATCAGCTCGGTGTAGCCAAAGCTGCTACTGATCACGCCGATTGAACCAACCATTGAGGAATGGTTGGCATAGATACGATCCGTTGCAGAGGCCACGTAGTAGGCACCACTGGCGCCAATATCCTCGATGACGGCATAAATCGGCTTATCGTACTCCCCGCGCAGGTGTCGGATTGCTTCGTACATGCGATCGGACTGAACAGGGGAGCCGCCAGGCGAGTTGATACGAATGATCAGGGCCTGGGAGTGCTCATTCTTCAGCGCTTTTTCCATGGCGGGGATGATCTTGTCAACGTTGGCGTTGCCATCCGTCAGGATGGCGCCTGATAGATCAACGTAGGCGGTGTGCTCATCACCTGAAGACTTGTCCATCCATGGCAGTTTGGACGGGTCTGTAACGATCACTGTCATGAGCAAGAACCCTAAAAAATAGGTCACCGGCACAACAAGTTTAACGAACTGTTTGAACAGTTCTACTGGACCATCCCAGACGCTCCTTTTCTGCTTCTTGATCAGTTGCTGAAGGGTGACGGTCACTTCTCGTGCTTGTTCAGAAGTCAGAGCTGGTGGGTTGTCATGATTTTCAGAGCTACCGGGTGAGTTACGTGACGCTTTTTCGTCATGTGAACTGTAATCGGACATCGTTTTTCAATCTCCATGAGTATGGTGACATCGGCTGCTTGAAACATTGCGTTACATTTCAGTGGGTCCACATGCCCATGCCACGTGGCTTGTGGAGATTCTGTTAATCAACGGCTGAGTACAGTTTTACCAGATTGGAGTAGAACTTTCCTCCCTTAGAAAAATTCGATTTCGAAGAGTTTTACCAACTTATCCCACACTCATGATGGCGTTCTACATCAGTTCTATCCCTTTGTTATCTCAAATCCTACAAGAAAGTCCTATGAGTCCTATCCAGGTTCTATAGCGGAAGTCATCGTCCTGAAGATCACAGCTCATGGGCATTTGGTGGTCTCTCTATACCCCAGGTTCATCGCTGAGTGACCCTCGTACCATCAGCTAAAACCCGCGTTTTGGCACAGGGGTTCAGCCTTGAAACGTTGAGATACACAATTATGGCGTTTACACAGCTCATTTATCGAGAAAAAGATGCTTTTCTGCGTAGCGTGAAGACTTTATTCGTAGATGGCCGCGACTTGTCCACAGGAAGGGAGTAAGGGGGTTCAGAAAGGCTTTACCGTAGCAATTCGGGCTGCCGCAGGCGCTAGAGATAGGAGGCGGCTATTGCCAGGCACGCCAAAACCGCCTCAGGAGCGTCCATGAGGCGGTTTATGGGCAAAGGGGTACCGTACCCCTCTTGAGGAGGAGATCGAGGCGTGTCGAGCGAAATAGGCGGGGGGAGTTATCCGGCGGCAGTCGGTGATGGTTCCGGTGCTGCCTGAGACAGCATTAGCTCATCAAGCCTGCCCTTCAGATTCAGGAACTCTTCCGACCAGGTACGGCCAAGGCGCTTAAGGAACGCCGTCGCTTGCCGCTGATACGAGGACCGCGGATTCACGGTCAGGCTACCCAGGCAGGTTTGTTCAATCATGCTTAGGGCATCCACCTCAGGCTGTAGCGCCTTATCGGGGAAAGTGGGGGCACCAGTAAGTGCTTCATGCGGGGGGCGCAAGAAGTTCATCGTGCTATTGACTGACCCATCACGGAGCCCGAAGAAAGCGAAGCCGGCGGCGGCGGCAATTTGCTTCGTCGACTCATGAAGCATGCGGCATTTCCGCTGAATACTTTGGGCGCGACGACGCAGTTGTGGGCCTTTCAGCGGGGCGTCAGGGCTCAATACTCCAGCACGGCAGTTCACCAGGAACAGAGCCTCGTCGAAACCGGCCAGGCCTGATTCAGAGATCAGAGTAGAGGGCCGTCGCGTGACCAATGGCTTGCCGGATGCGGAGTGGCCATGGGTACTCAAGCACATGGTCGCCCAACGAACGATCGGAGCGCGCTTGAGTTTGCAATATCCCGAATGGCTGCACTTCCCGTAGGCCGACATGAGCATCAGAATTTCACCGTAAGGCGACAGCTGGACAGTCCATGTGCGCCTGCGTGAGGGCTTGTCGAGATCATTGGAGGAAATCGGACGCTGAGTAACGGAATGCTGAGTCAGGCGTGAAGTCGTTACCCAAGAGACGAGAGGGGTCTCAGTCTCGAGCAAGCGTCTTTGTTCACGAGAGACCTCACCTGCGTCCTGGGTCAGGGTTGTCTTGACTCGAACGTTCGCTAGAGCAATGAACGCATCCTCTAGGGACTGAGTCTCACTCCCACTGATGCTACCAGTCGGTCCGATAGCGCGGAGAGTGCGGCAGACGTCACCCGGGCGGAAGTAAAAAACGCGATTGTAGCTTCGCTCAGAGCACTGGAAGAGCGCTGTCGAGATGGCGCGAAACGCATTCGGCGTGACAGATCCCGAAACAATCGTTACCTGGACGACAGCTTTTCCACCCGCTTCGGATTGCAGCTTGTGTAGAAGGCGAGCGCGCCTGACAGCTTCAGAATGCTGTTCTCGATCGCTTGGCCCATCGTGCAGTATCGTGTCGCCGTCATCCTCGGACGTGGGGACAGGGCGCGACAGGACCTCGATGGGGTCCTTGTTCTGGAACTTTGAGAAAATCACCGAGGTGACCGGTCGCCCCTTCGCCTTTTTCTCCAGACGAGGAGAAGCCGAGTCAAGATAGCGTGTATCTTGAGACCATACAGGAGAGACCATTTGGCTCCGCACCATCCAGTGTGGGACGCGGAAGGTGTCATCAAAGCGTTGAAGCGCAGCGCTCTCTGTGTTGTCGAGAGGCTGCGTTGTCGGTATATTGGGCATGGGTTGATTTCTTCTTGGTTTGGGTGAAGAAATCCTCGCTGAGGCGGCTAACCTCAGGACCTACAGCAGCAAGCGTTGCGATGACCGCCCCGGAAGCTCCGAACTTCCGGGGCGGAATTGTTTCTACGTCACGCTTTGTGTTGCTGAGTGGGGCGAGAATTCCTTTTGCTGGAGAACACCGGGACATGTCGCGCATGGGCGGCACGAAGATGGCTGTTGAGCTCGACTGACCAGCCACGCACGCGAAAACGCTCGCAGCGTCCCATTCGGGTCGCGCAAGCGAGGCATGGCATTGGGTCAGGAGCAGCCATTCCATTGGGGTCTCCAGGACGTGTGAGAACCGGATGCTTTAGCCGGCTACGGAGTGCGAAATTTGGAGCTTCTGGCTCCTAGTTACTTCATACGATTTATCTACCGTCTCTGTCTGGCACGCTTTGGCATGCTCAAGGACGGCTTGCTGGGTAGCCTACCACCGGCAGAATCGCGATGGCAATGCCTCTCTTACCTACCAATTGACCCCTAGAAAATTGGGCAATAAAAGATATGTAAATCCCAAAATTTTACTTAATGCATGTCCAGATGCGAAAAGCTTTGGGAACGATCCTCAGAGGAATTTACTTTCAGTTTTCTTTTCCTTGCGATGACTTTAGCTTTCGCCAAGCTCGCCTCTGATTCCGTTACAGAAATGCCAGGCTTTAAATCAATATCGTAACGGCTATACCCAGGGCGAATAGATCGCAGGTAGCACAAACGATTTGTATGAAGCCCGATGGCAAAGCGTATGACCTTTCGTGGTACAGCCGGATACAGCCGGAATAGTGACTTCTGAATACCGGGCTGAAGGGGGGGAGGACGGTGAATGGTAAACAACCGCGAATAGTCTGCTTCGAGTTGAGATAGAAACTGTATAGCGCGCTGACGTAATCGCTCGCTTGAACCGAAATAAACGTCTTCAGTTCCCCCGTTACCCAGTGGCTCTGTGATTTTTTCTAAATCACCTGATACTTTCTCAGGGTGAGAGGAAGCTGTACCTGACTTATAATAGACTTTGGTTTCAACTTCTAGATTCTTATTATAAGGCGCACCAGGGTTTGTCAGGCAATCAGGGTCGGATACATTATTTTTTTTATTCAAATCATTCATGCAGCACCGCGATGCACGTTCTATTTCATTCTGAATCTCAGACTGAGCCTTTGCCCCCGCGTTGAGGAAGGACCCGCGACGTCTTTTTTTCAATGCTGGCATCGGCGAAATATCCTCAGACTGGAAATTAATGAACAGCATGGAACGAAATCTGCCATAGCTCGGCAAGGAAGTAGCCAACAGGCAGAAGCAGGAATCCAATTACTCCACGACGGAAACGAGCGACTTTAGCATCTCGCTTTTGTTGTTCTTTGGATGATAGTTTCTTCATGTTGCAACTCCCGTGCTACTTTATTGCCTGCGGCTTCGCAGGGCAAATGTTCTATAAAATTCAATCATTAAAATGATTAGTCATAGTTTTCTAATGATTTATCAATTTCATACAGATAGCGCTTCATGTTGCTCAGGTAGTGAAGGGTCTTTCGGTATTGCTTGAATGAAGACTCAACCTCTTCGATCAAGTCGAGCTCCCACTCTTTGGCATACGAGAAGCGTGCTCGACTGAAAGTGTAGGTTCTTTTGTTCATAACGCCAACAGTACTTGATCGCAGCCGTTTCTTAGTGCCCTGAGGTCCGCGGAGAGATAATTTTCTCCACTCCAGGGATATACTAAAGGTATCTTTTTCGGTTCCTTCCAAGCGCCTCCAGTTTTTGATGTTGGCATAAGGGAAGTACCGGCCAAACCGCTTATCACTGCTTTTCTGAATTTCGCTGTCCTTGATATCATCCAACAATTGCCCAGCCTCGTCATGCCAAAGCTCGCGGTAATCTTGCGTCTTGCTGTGAGCAAGCAGATAGATCTCCGAATAGGCCAGATTCGTCAGAGTTCTTATCATTTGGCTTATTTTTTCCAGACGCTTGCGTGCCGCTGTCGGATCCGACGCGTAGCCCTCACCGTACTCTTTCAAGAACATGATTTTTTGACGCTCTTTTTCAAATCTGTTTTGCAGCGTCTCGAGCACCAGGAACAGGTCCGGATCGTCGTCGTGTGTGCTGTCTGAAGATGATGTGTTCATGTCGTCTCTCCGTGGCTCCGATGCAACCGCCTTTCTACCATATTACCCATGGTAGAAACCTCATGCATCGGATGCCCAAAAAATGCCACCGCAACAGGGTGAGGACTGCCTCCATTCTGAGGCGAGTAGCACCCCGGTGAAAATGCCGTGCGATGCACGAGGTTTCTACCATACGCGATAAGCCGACTGCCGACTTGTGCGAAAACGCTGCTGATGCTAAAGTTTGCCTGACTTTTGGTCAAGTTCATCCAACGCTTTGGCAACTAATATTTCGGAGATATTGATGTCAACCATTACTGAATCTAAGAATATCTTGGCTCTTGATATCGGCTACTCTGCCACAAAAATGTCAAGCAAGACGATCACTGATTTCAGCGATACGGCTTTATTCAAAGAGCTCCAGTCGATTAAAGTGATAAGTATTCCTGGGGGGATTGCTCCCTTGGGACAAATTGATTCCGGCCTATCTGGTGTGGATTATCCTGTCGTGACTGTCGATGGTCAAAGATATAACACAGGTTTAAGTCATGCTGTAACTTCCAGTGACCGGACAATGTCAAACCGTTTTGTCAAGACTGAGGAATGGAAGGCTCGTTTTAGATCAGCTATTAGTTATGCGAACTTTGAGAATGACGTTATTGATAAGTTGGTGCTTGGTTTACCTTGTGAGCATTATTACGATCAAGCAAACCCAGCTGCCGATTCGCAGTTGGTAAGATATTTAAAGCAATATTGTGTTGGCGAGATTCTAATTGATCGTGACGGAGAAAGCGGGAAAGAAAAAAAGGTCACTATTCGTGAAGTAATCGTTATCCCGCAACCGCAAGGCACGTACCTTGGAATGATCTCGATGGAAGATAATGATGAACTGCGTCAGCTAGCTCAGCAACAACGCATTATGGTATTGGATGTTGGTTATTGTACTTTTGACTGGATTCTGATGGATGGCCTCATTGTTAGAACTGACCTGTCAGGTTCAGCTCATCTGTCGTATTCAGATGTATTGAAAGGTGCTGCCAATGATCTAAATCATCAGTCCGCAGAAGAAAACAATGGGCGTTCTTTTAATTACAAACACGAGGATATTGAAGCCGCGGCGTTCAAGGGACAGTCTACAATCCTTGGCTTCAGGAAAACCCTTTACGATATTGTTGAGCCTTTGGATAAGCATGCGCGCCGAGTTTTCGCGCAAGTGGTAAAAAAGATTGATCCAGCAATCGAAGCTAATCCTGTCGCTGCTGTTATTCTTACAGGAGGCGGGGCATCAACCTTTGAGCCGGTGGTAAGAGAATGGGCCTATGATGAATGTGGTTTTGAGCTATTCTCCCCGGATGAGCCCGCTTTGCTCAATGCGCGAGGTTATATGGCAAAAGCGATTATGGGATAATCTAATTGGCTAAGGCGGTCTATCATGCTGGTTTTTAGCACGCTTGTCACAGATTCAAATGAGGCGCCCTACTGGCTAGGGCGTTATTTCAATGATTTCGATATACCTCTTGAAAAGCGTAAACTCAGCACGCTTATTATTTTCGCAGAGCAAGGTGCATTATTAAACAGAGCAGGCATTACGTTTAAGTCTCCCCCTTTGGAAAGGTCTGTGAGTGAAGTTCTCTTTCCAGGTGACCGCATTAAATATGAAGTTAAAGATAACTTGATTCATCGTTATCCCATGTTATCGAGTATTTTTCGAGAAGCGCCCGATCGCAAGAATACTCGATATCATGCCTATCTATTACTGCCGTTTCTGGAGATATATGCGGCTTATAGACTTAATCAATTCGAGGTTGGTCATATTCTCGAGTTCGAGGATCTTGAAACATACATGGCAAGCAGAGCTGGTATGTCTCGATTTGAAAATCGTAAAATAGCTTATGAACCTCACATACTTCATACAGGGCTAGTCAATAGTCGCCGGAACGTTGAGTCAGCTAGTCCTTCTGTTCCTCAAGGCTCGACAGAAACCCCATCTGCTGAAAGGGCATCATGGCCATCTGAGCTAGATCATCGCGGTGATGAAGGGGCCCTGGAGGCGCGTGCTCCGCTAGAGGTAGACGCTAGGGATGCAAGCTCCCGGCATAGGCTCGGACACGTCGACAGTCATCACAGATCGATTGACGTCGAAAGTCAAAGTGGGGAAAGCCCTGGGGAGCTCGAGGTCCCCATTCGCGCGCCAGAGCCTAAAGCGTCGCCACAGGCGAGGTTGGATGCTACCGAAGACAGGCATGACGTATTCGGTAAGGCCACGATCACTGATCAGAAGGATCAAGGCCTTGTAGAGGAGGCCCCGGCGGACCCTCAAGCGTCAACAAGTCATGACGATGATTCGGCAACTGACACCGACGAGAGTAGGCCTGAGAAAGCAAAGGATTTCTTTGACTGGATTCGCAGTCATAATTGACTCTGTCTCCAGCCACAGCCCAAACGCAGACGGCCCGACTAAGCGGGCCGTCTGCGTTTGGGGTAAGTGAACCTCTAGTCAGGCTCTGGCGGGGGGCCGATCAGTCGAGTGGCTTGTCGCACCTGAAGTCGGTTAATACTCGGGTCGTTGCAGAATTCGCAGATAGGCCGTCGCGAGAATTGTCCCTCGACTGACAGTAGATAGGCGACAGCATGGCAGCGAACGCACTGAATCACCTGCAGTTTGCCCCAGAACATATGGCGCTGAATATTGAGGGCAGTGCTCATGGTGATTGAGTAACGGTTTTCATGCTCCGTGACGCTCTGAAACTGTGGTTCTGGCTCTGGTTTGGCTTTTGTAGATCGACGCAGTCGGGGCTTCAGACCGGGCTGGGCCTCCTGGGCATTCTGCCGATTCGTATACTCTTCGATGATCAGGCAGCGATTCCATTCACGGGCCGCGACCATGTTGGCGTCCACCAGCTCGGGGAAAGTGCATTGAACTGCATTCTTGCCATGGCGCTGGAGAAGGGTGGTGATGAGTAGCGTGGCCTGGAGCCGGGCCTGCCTGGAGCGAAGCTCTCGGGAGAGCATGTGCTCTCGGACCCGGCCGCCACACGGGAACAGCTCACGAAAAATGTAGTGGTTGGCCTGGGAGTCCGGCATGTTGTGCTGGCGTATCTCGCGAACGTTTTTCTCGTTCAGCCCTGTCAGGGTGATGATCTGGTTCACGGGTAAGCCGTAATACGACATTTCGGCTGCGAGCATATTGCGCAAGGCGCGGTCACAGCGAACGGAGTGTTCGATGCCCATGCGTCAACTCCTAATGACCGCTAGAGGGTTCCAGTGAGAACTCATCACAGGCCTCGTCAATATCCAACTTGGCCTGGCCCTTCCTGGGCTTTTCGACGAGCTCCAAATCGGGTTTGGCAGTGGTTTCCAGCGACTCGGTCACCATTGGCTCGAGGCTTGGAAAGTCTTCTTTGGGAAGCGCTGAAATCATGTTCTTGAGCGAGGAGGCGAGGGCGGTGATACCTTGCTCCTGGGTCCGATAGATCTCATTGCGCTGCGCGGTGATGAGATTTTCAGTCTTGAATCGGATCTCGGCGATCGGTGTCGCTTCCGACGTCATCGTCAGAATCTCGGTAGCCGTTAGATTGGCTAGCTGGCTGATCAGCCCCATGTCCTGGATACCTAGACGAAGCGATGTCTCTTCCGGGCAGAGGCGGGCCATCGAGTTGAGCGTCACGAGCAAGTTCCGGTTCATGTCGGCCACGAGTTCGCCAATGATGCAGAGATCACGCGCTCGCTGTTCGTTCTGGCTGCGTATCTGCTTCTGTTGAGACCCAATTGGTTGATACCTTCCCATCTCACTTTCCCTCCAGGCGTTTCAGGTTGCGCTGAACGGCAAGTACCCTCTCGCCGTAATTACGCGCAAGATCAAGATCCTTTCTGTTGTGGTAGTAGCCGACGCCTAGTGCTGCGTCGTTGGGTGACAGCTGCATGGATTCCTTGAGGTACTGGGAGGCATACAGCAGGTTGTACTCGGGGTCGAGCAGAGACTCTGGGGATTCGAGTCGATCCTTATGCCAGTACCAGTTCACCTGCCCCCATCCGATGTCGATCAAGCGTGTCGTTTTCAACAAGCGGTGCAAGGCGGCTTCCGCCTCATCGCGCGTGTCGAATCGGTAAGCCGTCGACGGTGTCCGTAGCGTATAAGGCCACGGAGCGACGAAGCCTCGCTGTATGCCTCGATCCGGTGCCGTGTCGTTGGACTCGATCAGTGTCAACGCATACAGCAGCGTCGGATCGATATCTCGTGCTAGAGCGGCTTTCTCAAAAACGGTGCCAGACAACGAAAAGGCCGGGGAGGGCGTCTCTTGGGCTATTGCGGGCTGCGCCAGGCTGGCGCTGAGCGAAATGGCGACACAGAGCCGTGATAGGCGCATGGGTAGGGTACCTACATATGAGAGCTGGAATATGTAGGGATTATGGTCCGAGGGGCTGCCAAGTCAACCCTTAGAACACTTTTTGGGCAGGTTAAATTGGCTATTGTCCTTAGAATTTTTGATGATTTTTGTGGAATGAAGTTTAGATTTGCTTGTCAATAAATGTCGGCTCATTGTGATTAGTCTATATATTTCAGATGGTTATGGTAGGTTCCTGTAATTTTTTCTAACGAAATTTGCAGAAAATTGAAACGAATAGCAATCAAAATTCAGCGTGTGGCATGTCGAAATCTGGTGGTGAGTTGAGCGCTGAACTGCGTTCCCCATGAGTGCCTGAGCAATAAAAAACGCCCTTTCAGAGAAAGGGCGTAATCTAACCTGCACCGTGGAGCGGTGGCTTAGTTGCGGCTGCTGGGGTTGCCGTAGAGATTGCCTTGGCGTTGTTCTTCGGCACGGTTGAATTGATCTCCCGCTTCGATATAGCGCATTGCTGACCCCCCGTAACCCTTTTCACCACCTAAGGTCATGGTTTGCGCGGCCGCGCGTGCCCCGTTCACGGCTTGTAGGGCCTGCTCTTCAGACATGCCGTTATCGATGAGAGTGTTATAGGCAATCTCTGCCTGTTCTGCAGTACTGCTACCGTGGCTAACGCCATATTGCTCCTGCATGGCAGACGACGGACTGGTGATCGACCCTACCTCTGCAAGAATCAGGCTTTTGAGTGCTGAGTCTCCCCCCATCGAGTCAATACTCTGCAGGAGTTGATCGGACGCTTCATGTTGAGTGCGAGCAATTGATTGTTGGCTTACGTGATCACTGAAGCCGCGTTTGACGGCTGCCTGATCCTCATCGCTGAGAGCCAAGAATGCAGCCCGAGTCTCAGCCGGCATGCGATCGAGGTTATTGACTATCGCGCCTTCGCCAAGGTCCTTGTCCGGATCGGCAACGTAATCCCAAGCACTTTCCCAGAACCCGTCACTCTGCCCGGCAGCCTTGAATTGTTGCAGGTCCTCAACAGACATCACTTGGGCTTGGCGTTGACCTTCCCTTCCCATGACATCACCACCCATTGTCGTGTTAGTGCTTGCCACAAGGGTTTCCCAGCCTCCCTCCAACCAATCTCCTGCAGCTGCTGCATTTTTTGGTCCTTCGGAAGACTGGATGTTGAGTGCATCACTTATCATGGCGACGCCAGCAGCCTGGCTTGCAGCGGCTGCTTCTTGGCCAACCTGTTGAGTGAACTCCTGTTTACTGGAGGCATAGTCCCCAGCAAGATCCTGTTGGCCATAGCCAGATCGTGATCCGGCTGCAACACGGCCCATGTCCTTGGCGCTGAAAGATTGTGTACCAGCGGTAGCGCTCTGAACACTGCCAACGATGCCAGCATTTGCGTTTCCATTGGCCTCTGCGGGGGAAATGGAGCCTGCAATGGTAGCCGTGCTACCAGGATTGAAGGTTTCGCCAAAGGCCGCCGCCATGACACCAGCATTTTGTAAACTAGAGATGTTATTGGCATAGGAGCCATCTGCAGCATTGCTGTAGTTCTTAAGCCCGGTCAAGGCGCTGAACTTGGCAATCGCTTCGGCCTTCTCAGTATTGACCCCATTTGGCCCGCTAGTCAGATGATCACGTTCACGCTGCATCGCTTCGCGCATCAAAGGATTCTTGGCAGCAGCGGCATCGAATACCTGGTTAAGGCCAGCATTCGCGTCCTGGTCATTGAGAATACGCATGGCAGCCTGCTCCCGCGTAACGCTGTTGGCTTGACCATAGGAGCTGACAATGCCTTGAGTCGACTGAGCTGTTTGGGAATCTTTGTAAGCTTGTGTTGCTTGCTGGTTGAGCGCAGACGTCTGACTGTTCGTCTCAGAGGATTGCATGGACGATGCACTGCTCTTCTGCCAAGCGTTTTGGAAACCAGATGTGAGGCTTGCTTGATCTTGCTCACTGATACCCATGCTACGAACTTGATTCAGTGCGGAGCTCAACGTGTTGGTAAATTCTTCGGAAGAGTTGAATTCATCAGCAAACGTAGAAGTGCCACCGGCAGATAGTCCTCCAAGCTTCTTAAGGCCCGCCTGCCCGCTGATACCTGCCGCCATTGCCACTTTGACAGCTTCATTAATGGCATGAGAGCGACCTGTCGACATGCCCATGCCGTCCGTCACACTGGAAATTGCTTGATCGACCTTGGAGTAACCCTCTGTCGAGGTAAACGCGTCGCTCCCCGCGATGGAATTAAGCTGTGTGTTGACATAACCCTCTGTCGCTGAAGATTGATGTGCGGCAGATAAGCTCTGAGAAAAAGCCTGGGTGGATTCAGCCGACTTGGCTTGGGCTCGGCTATGCGCACTACTGGCGATCTGGGACACGTTGTAGCTACCCAGGCCAGATGACGCACCAGTGGCCGAAAGGCCCGATGCCTGATCGTAGCTGCTGATGGGCGCCTGGTTGAGCAGGGTGGGCGCCTTGCCAGGGTTCGCGGAGATGCGGCCTTCATCGAAGGTGTCGGGACTGGTCATCCGACCGGCTAGACTGTTGAGCGTATAGATGGAGCCAGTCGCAATCATCATGGCCAGCAGAGGCACGGCCCCCAGCATCATGCCGGCGGTACTGGTATAGGCTTCGGCCATGGTGGAGTAGTTGTTGAAGGCGTAGAACGACCCGAGCTGCATTTCACTGTCGTACCCGGTCATCTGATAGAACTTCTCCGCGGCACTGTTGATGCTGTAGAGGTTGATGATGGACATCATCGGCATCCACAGCTGCAGCCAGAAGATCATTTGCATGTACTTGCCGACCATGGCCATGCCGGCCGACCCCATCACCACGATGATGGCGGCAATCGGCGAGATGGCGTAAACAATGGCCTCGAGGATTGCCATCATCGGTCGCATGGTCTGTAGGAAGGAGCTGCCTTCGTAGGCCCACTGGGCGTTACGGGTCTGGATCGCGCTGTTGATGGCCGCGGATGCCGCGACATCCATCCCATCCTTCAGGTGGCCCGCTCGAGCCGACTCCATGAGGGGATACATGATGCCGGCAGCAAAGAGATCCTTGGTGTTGGCCGCGGTCGTGGCCGAGAACGACGCGAGGAAGTCCTGCAGGCGTACTAGTCGGCTATCCGTGCCCACGTCTTCAGCACTGGTGTTGGTGCCCGAGAGGGTCTGGAACGCACGCTCAATACTGCTGCTGTCGGTGATCTTGCTATAGATGCTGGAAATATCTGCCTGGGCTTCCTTACACGTCTTGAGGGTGCCCGTGACACTGTCCATGACCATCGTGGTGTAATACGAGCTATTGAGATAAAGCGCGTCTGGTAACTGGTCGCTCATCACATTCTTCATTGCACTTTCGCCTTCCAGGCCTGGCTTGCGAGCAGTGCAATACCGCATGTAGTTCTCAACCGTCTTGCGGCTGTCATAGATGCTGGGGAGTTCCTGGTCAGCCAGCTTGAATGACATGTTGCGGACATCCTCCCGGCGCAGAGCCACCAGCGACTTGAGAGGATCGACAAATCCCCCCGTCGACACTCGCCCAGTGTCTGTGACCGTGCCATACCCCTGCTCCATGATCTGAGTCAGCCCATAACCGACATGGCTGAGGAACGAGCCGGCCGCCGCCGGCCCAACGGGGATGTTGTCGGTCACCGTGGTCTTGCCGCTATAGGCATCCTCCACCACGACCGTGACACTGGGGCCAAAAAAGCAGGCGAACATGATCATGCCGACCAGGCATTGTGCCCATGGCATGCCGGAAGATGGGTTCATGGTGTATTTCACGCCTGACCACAGGCAGAACGCGAGAAGGGCGGAGCCGGCAGCGCGATCAACGTCACCGGTGCCCATGATCATCGCGAGGCCATTGAGAACCTCAGTCAGAAGCTCGCTGGAGCCAATTGAGATGATGGTGAATTCCATCGGGATGCCTCCTTAACGGTTGGGGGTCGGGTGGGAAGACATCCCGTCATCATTGAAGCTGGCCAGGCGCAACGACATCTCACCTCGCTCGAGAAGCTGGGTGATACTGCCGTATTGGTCTCGGGCCACCTTGTAGTCCGCATTGAGCTTCTCCATCGCAATGTCGAGCTGCTTGCTCAAGGCTTCCTGGAAGTCATGACTGGAGTTGGCTGTAGCGGTCCGGGCCGTCTCGAGGTACTCCGTCATCATCCCGTAGGCCACGGCAAGCGCCAGCGCACTAGCGTTCTCTCGTACATAGGTTTCCGCCATGCCTTCGGATTTTTCCGCCAGTTGCGACACGATCCCGCCGACGCCTGTCGGGAACGACAGAAGGGCTTTGCCCTTCGCGACCGCGGCGTCATTGCCCAGTCGAATATTGGCGATCAAGCCTGTGGTAGAACCTGTGCCCAACACAAGCTCCTCGATGCGGGTCTGCATGCCTTCGAGCGTTACTTCCTTGAGAGTCGGCTCATAGCAGTTGTCATCGGTGTCACAGGCATAGACGGTCACGGTTCCGCCCTCGACCAGATCGGTTAGACCCAGGGTCGCGGGAAGGACGTGCGGGGTAGGCTCGGTGTCATTGTCAGCGGCCTTGTCGATATCGAAGACGATGAAGCCGGTGGCGGAGAGGATCTGCTCGCGGTATTCCTCGGTGTTACCGCCCATTTCAGGCTCAACATCCAGCTCGCGCATCGCGCGCCACAGGATATTGCCACCAAGGCGGTCCTTCGCGGCATTCGAGTTGGAGCCCGTTTCGGCCGCGCCAGTGGGATTGTCGTTAGCCACACTCTGCCAGAGGTCCTTCGCGTCTGTTTGCGTGGCATCGAACATGTCGGTCGTAGCACCGCCGATACTGGAAAGCAGCTCGGCGCCGGCCTGGGCGGACTCGGTAAGCGCATTGAGGGGGCCTTTCGTCACAATGCCGCGGGCCATCTCGCAGGAGTCGAGCATGGAGTCGTTCATGGCTTGGATCTTGGCCAGGAACTTGGTGACCGAGTCCGCCAGCTGAGGTGACATGACCTTCAGCGCGGATTCAAACAGCAAGCCGACGGCATTCTGGGCCGTCGCACGCGCCAACTGAATCAGCTGGTCCTTGTTGATGAAGGAAAAGCTCCCCCCGAAGAGATCGATCCCCCCGCAGCCCGCCGACATGGAGGGCGGGTCGAAATACATGAGGTTGGCCCGAGTGATCTTGGTGCGCGCGGAAAAGCGCCCGCCTGTAATCACGCCACGGCGCATGGTGTCGTAACGGCCGGCGTCAGTGGTGTTGCTCATGACGTTGTCGAACACCCCACCCAAGGTGTCATCCAGAGAGGCGGCAGAGGCCTGCCCGGGGCTGAAGAGGGTGAGAGATAGCGCCAGACATAGTGCAGCCTGACGCCCTGTGAGTGGGGCGGTCATTGCAAGACTCCTTTGATAAGTAGCTCGGGATCGATATACCCGGTGTCGCCTTCCATGCTGTCGTGGAGGTCGCTACCCCCGCGCGCCCGCTGATTGGCGATCAACTGAAGCGGATTGAAACTGCTGGTGCGGGTCGACTGATATTCCTCGTCGGTGATCACCCCGGCAGCCTGTGCCTGTAGCAGCAGGGACTTGTTCAGGTCCGAGGCGCTGGTTCCGCCTTGACCCAGAGACAGAATCTGGTCCGGCGTCACCACGAGATAGATGGCAGGAGCCTTGACCACCCCGAGCACCCGCGCCTGGCCTTGATCGATCTTGAAGTTCTCATACCCCTTGACGGGCAAGTGGGAGCCGTCCAACGAGATCGGCTGGATGCTGAACTTATAGCGATTTACCAAAGACCTTAGGGGTGAGGTTTGCGCCACACATACGGGGCAGTCGCCTTCAAAAAAGTAAAAGAGACCCAGTGTGTTATTCGCGATTTTGGTCAGCAACCTGTCTGCGTTACTCGCGGCTGAACTGTCCATCGCTTTGGTCGCAAAACTGCTCTGCGAACGATTGGTGCTCTCATCCAGAATGGGGTATTTGAGCATCATTTTTTCGTGCGTGTGAGTGAACTGCTCAGCCTTGTCCAGGGCAAGACGCTTGACGAACGCCACCGCGGCGGCCTTCTCCACATTGGTGGGATCATCGAGCGCCGCTTCCTGGTACTTGGGGAGGTTCTCCCGAATCCATACCGTCGAGAAAGGCGCAGGGGGCGTGGCCTCTAGCGCGCCTGCAACGTCTTCAGGGGGGGCTTCTGTAGGGGGCGCGATCACAACGGCCTTGGGTTCCGGCTCCGGCTCCGGCTCCGGCACTGGTTCTGGCGGGAGAGGTTCCGGTTCGTAGAAGAACCAACCCTCGGCCTTGCGTTCGTAAAAGGTACCGGTATCGCCCAGAGCTGGTAGAGAAGCAGTCAGGCTGATGGGAACAGCTGTGTAAGCCAGTATCCAGATAGCCTTTGTAAGCGTTGAATTTTGACGATTAAATGGCACTGTCGCTGTCCCCAATTAACAGAGTTAATGCTCTATATGCTACATCTAAAACCAAAAATGTGTTGGCAATTTAACGGTCAAAATCGACCGTTTCAGTGACACTAGAGATCTAAGGACGTGGGAGAGAGGGAAGGCTGACAGGAAACGAGGGATGCTAGGGACAGGCATAGATGAGTTGAAGGCCGCTAGCGGTGTACAATGTCCACCATTACCAGACGGTCACTATTAACTTTAGCGCTGCTGCAATCGGCGCCTTTGGAAGACGAGGGAACAGTCATGGCGGGAAAAGCGCCGTCCACGTCGCGATCGAAGAAGACTCTTGAGGACAGGTTTGGCAGAAGGATTCCTATCGACCAGGTTGCCAAGGCGATATCCAGCTCCCAGGGCTTGAGCTACGAAAAAGTCGTGGAAGTGCTGGATGTGTTCAAGCTTGTGAACCAACAAACGGGGGTGTCGTTGGAAGAATTGCTGCCAGCGCTCATCCGCCGGCTTGATCCAGCACGATTTGATATTCACATGGGCGAGATGAGACTGGCGCAGTCTCTATATGGGAAGCACGTCCATAGCTACATCTGTGTGAATCCGCACAGCGGCGCCATCAAGCGAGGGCTGTGCTATCCATTGAGGCCAGGAAGTGTGCCCGAGAATTTTCCTGGCCGGCGTGGGTGGGCGGTCAAGCAAGACAAGGAGATTGACGAGTGGATTGAGGAGTATGGCAGAACCAGGGTCGAGAAATGGTGCGTCTTTCTGCTTTAAAGTGAGATGCTGCGGGCATCAGCTGCTCGCTTGGGTCATGTCCGACCATGTGGCGGCGGTTATAGACGGTCACCAGTCTCGGAGGGCGCCCAGCCAGTGAGGGGACGATGGTCAAGCGCAGTCGAGTTTCCGGGATGCCCCAGTACTCAGCACGCGTGATATGGCTGACCTGCTTCCGCTTGAGAATCGGGTCAGCCAGGTGCAGCGGCCGTATATCCTGGCGCTGAAGCTGGCGGGAAAGTGCCAAGGCAAGGGAGCGGGGCGCGCTGACCCGGTTCGGGGCAGAGTGCTCGGCAAATTCACCGTTGGCGTCAGGAACCAGACCAGAACGATAGGCAAACTGGTCGATCGCATGCAGAGTGATCTCGACGTCCCCGAGCCACGGCGTCTTCACCACGTTTTCGAGCGAGGGGCTCGCCTCGAGCTCATATGTCGGGGGGACGTAATCCTCTGCCTCTTTGACCATTTCGGGGAGTGGATGAATCCAGGACCTCAGTTCATCAGGCAACGTTTTGGTGACCTTGAGCTTGGCACCGATCAACCAATATGCCGCCCAATTGGCATACGAGGCAGCCGGATGGTGGCACTTGCGGCGCATGGCCGCCAGCAAGCATTTTCGGGTGGCCCCCTGGGAAACCTGAATCGTATTCAGTGCTCGCTTGCCCCAGGCGATGCCGACGACGCCAGGATTGGCATGATTATGGTAGTCGGGGGTCAGGCGCCACGGATCCGCAACAAGCGTTTTCAGTACTTCTAGCTCGGCTACCGTCGTATCGAACTCTTCCGGGACATCGGTATGCCTTAGCCTTATCGTGACATAGCCGCTTCGTCTCATGCTGCTGGGATCGCCAAACGCGACGACAACAGTGCGGGTGTTGGGGTCGTGAGAGTGCACATTGGTGAAGAAAGCTGGCTTTTCCATTGAAACCTCCATGTCGCTGTTATCGAGAAGACCGCAGGCAATACCGCAGGCCCATGTATCCAGTGTCTGTGCCGATCATAAGCTTCTCACACAGCTGCCGGGCTTGTTCAGGATAGCTGAGATACGTTTTCTGCAGCTTCCGATACGTTGTCTCTTCCATGCGCAAGCAGCGTGCCATGGCCTCGTCATCAGCCTTGCTGGCCGCCACCAACGCTTCACAGTGTGTCTGGGATTTGAGCTCCGGCAGTTGAGCATCAGCCCCCTGCGCCTGAACGCAGGGGAGAGCCAGCAAAAGTGGGGCAAGAAGTCGTGTTGAAACGCGCATTACATTGAGCCTCCAGCGGCCGGCGCTTGCGGTGTCCACTGCGAGGGCAGGGGAAACCGCATGGCATCCGGGATGATCAATGGCTGACGCTCAAAGGTCAGGTGCTCGAATACGGACCCTCCGAGCGGGAAGCTCAGGCAGGCCGAATTGACGTAGTCCGAGATGGACTGCAGGCACGGTGACAGCGACATGATGATGCTACACAGTCCCAGGCGTGTTTCGACGTGGGCGGCGTCATTCGGCGCCGTGCGGTAACCGTTCAGATTATCGCGGTGGATCTGACTGTAGCGATCGCGGTTGTTGGCATCATACGGCTTGCTGGAGCACATGGGTGAGTCGACGGACGGTCGAAAATCACAGGCCAGTGCCACCGCAATGCGAAATTGGCCCATGCCATAGCGCTGTGTCAGATATCCGCCGAATGCATGGTAGGTGTCATCGAAAAACTGCTCGTCGATGGGGATAGGACGCGGTTGGCGCTCGCCTTGTACATCGCGGGTCCGGAGTTCGGTCGGCACGTAATCCGGATACACCGCCGGCGAGAAGGTGGTGAAGACGGGGGTGCGCTCAAGCACTTCGTTGCTCGCCGGTGCCAGAGCGAACAGACAGACCGAATAACGACGCAAGGCGGACCCGATCACCAGCTTGTTGGTCTGGGGATCGAAGGTGTCCCGGGGAAGGGCAGCGTTGCGGGCCCCGGTCGCCAGCCGTTGCTGGATCAGCTGATAAGCCCTGGGATTGGCGGCATCCAGCAGTTGAGGGCTCCAGACGCGAACCCAACGTGCCTTGGCGTGTTGGGGGTCGCCTTGCTGGTCGGCATACAACGAGGTAATGACGGTCGCCAGCCCGTGCACGATGCGGCTCTCATCCCCCATTGCCATGAGCCAGCGAGCCTTGAGCAGGTCTGGCCGGTTGGCATCGATCCGGGCACTCTGCGCCACAATCATGGGCTGGCGACGGCAGTGGCGATCTGTCTTCTCGTCGATCAGGGCACCACACCAGGCACCCTTGGCCTTGTCGGCAGCTTGTTGGCGTTGAGGCGTGTTCATGCTGGTCAGGTCCATCTTGACCGTCAACGTCTGCTCGGGAAGGGTGCAGCCAGCAGTAGGGACAACACTGGCCTGTAATGAGTGATTGGCCGGGTCGACGCTCAACACGCGAAGCAGCACATCCTGTGCCTGTTGTGCATTGCGTCCGGCCGACGGCTTCACCGTGGCGGAAGGGGAAACAAAGTTCATGTCAGTGGCTCCAATGTGATGAGGCGACTTGCATGACCAAGCCTACCCTTGTGCCCTGATCGGCCAACCTGATCCAACATTTGGCCGTCTGTCGATCAGGTTGACAGAAAGCTGGCGTGAGTTAGTGCCTCGCGATTGATGATCCCCCAATCGTCGACGCGAATCACGGGGCTGCCCTTCCGTGCCAGGGTCGTCCGCATAAAGACATATTTCACCCCGAATTCGGCTTCCGCCAGCTTCAGCAGCCGATAGATCTTGCGCTGATTGCAGCCGATGGCTTCTGCCAGCTTTGGCGTCGTGGGTTCCTCCATCTGTGAGAGATGGTAGAGCAGGTGAAGTCGATTGAGCACGATCGGGGATGCAGGTGTGTCACTCATTCCGACACCTCCTCAAGCCCCAGCTCGACCTGGTCCAGCGGCAGTTCGTGCCGTTCCCCCTGTTCATCGATGAAAATGACTGAGCTCACCTGGCCGGTCTTCCCCTGGTACAGAGCTTCCGTCGCGCGGTAGGTCGAGCGCTTCATCGTTTTGGGTTTTCCTGCGCGTGATGGCTTGGCCTTGGGAGGCGCGGCCGGCTCCGGTTTCTCAGGGAGATCTGGGCTTTCGAGCTCCTCTGGATCACTTGCTGACTTGATGTGCTCGATACCACGCAGCAGAGCCAGCGTCGGACTCGGGTCGAGTGTCTCGGTGTTGAGTTGTGTGAGCAAGGACTGTGTTTGTTCGGGGCAGTCTTTGACTGCTGCGATGAGCCGAGCAATCCGGTTGGCGGACAGTGCGCTGGTATCGGCCGCCAGTTCACGCGTGACGAGATCCGCCAGCTCCATATGTAAGGTTGCCAGGGTGGCGAGCTCGGTCAATTGGAGCGCGCTGATACCGGGGATATTCAGGCGCATTAGCAATGGCCGGATATCCGGATGATTTTCCATCGCCGAGTTGATGGCACGGAAACGGGCAGTGGCACGTACCGACACTTTCAAGAGCGCGGCGACTTGGGCGCGCTCGAGGGAGTAGGTCGAACGCAAATCTTCAGCGGCCAGTGCGATCTCCATCTGGGTAAGGTCGCTTCGCTGAATGTTCTCCGACAGTTGCAGTGTCACTCGCTCAAGGTCATCGCTGGGCGCCGCACGCAAAGAGGCGGCAATTTTCGCTCGACCGAGTAACTGGTACGCCCTGAGCCGTGACTCGCCGGCGATCAACTCGAACGAGTACCCTTCGACGTTCCGGCTCTTGAAGACGACGATAGGTTGCTGAAGACCGTTTTTCTGGATGTCATCGGCCAACTCCGTGACGTGATCGAAGTTCTGCCGATACTGCGGCCGGACATAGATCTTGTTGACCTGAATGTTTACCACGCTGGGGGTGTCGTGAAGCGACGAAACTTCTCCTTTGGGTCGAGTGTCAGCCATTGGCATTCTCCTTTTCATACTGCTTCAGGCGTTTCAGGAATTCCTTGCCAAGCGCTTCCATGTTGGACCGCGCGGCCTGGGTATGACGAATGGTCCAGATGGACTCACGGTTACGGTGGAATGCCATGATGGCCTTACTGGTCGGCAAGCCATTCTTGAACAGGTAATCGCCATAGGCCTCCTCAAGTTGCTCGGCGATGTATTGCGTATCGGTCGCTTCCCGACGGCCATAGCTCATAGGGACGATCCCCAGCAGGTTGGTTTGTTTGTCGAACGAGACATCGATGGCTTCAAGGCTTTTCATGACCGGTGCAACCGCGGATGCGGAGTGGTGTTCTAGCCGAACGGGGCAGAGCACGTGATCCGCCATCAACATGGCAGCGTACTGCACGCGGCTACGGGCGGGGCCGGTATCAATGAGGATGAAGTCGTAACGCCCTGCTTCGGCGATTTGCTGCATCTTGTCTCTGGCCTTCTGCATGTCTTCATCTGAGGCGGACGCACAATCGCCAAGACGGAAGTCGTGCATGGCGGTCGGGATTAGGTCGAGTGAGTCCGTGCATGCCATCGGGGTAGGGACGTCGTCACTGCCATCCATCAGCATGTAGGTACCATCGAGGTCTTCTACCTCCAGGTTCATGTCCTCATAGGACTCATATTGCGGGAGCAATGCGAAGCTCAGGTTGGCTTGCTCATCACAGTCAACGCACAGCACGCGAACGGGCTTTGACGATCGCTTGCTCGTGGGGCGTGTCAGGTACTGGGCAAGTTGGGCGCAAAGCGTTGTTTTGCCAACGCCTCCCTTCTGCGTGGCAAAAGCGATGATGTGGGTCATGGCAAGGATTCCTGGCAGGAGAGCCTTGAGGCTCAGTGAAAAGGGTATGTCATCGGGTGCAAGATTTTCTGTATCTTGTTAACCCATTATGGCACACAGTGTCAAAATACTGGTACTAGCCCTTGTGATAGGTCGACCCGGCCGCGCCCTCTGGCCAGAAGTTATCCCCAGATTTTGTGGATATCCGTGGCGTTTGGGGTAGGGAGCATCAGTAACATGTTGACTGTCGGCGACTATTGCCGGCGGCGGCCAGGCGAGCAAAAAATGAGCGATTACGGCTTGTTGTCACCCGAGAAGCGAGTTCACGCGTGAACTGAGGGCCAAAATCCATTTCATATTCTTTTTCGAAGCCTGGTCGCGCATGTCCATGTCTTGAGCGACCTGTCAACCCCTTGGTCGGGGGTGGCGCCACCCAAGCTCCTTGTTATTCGATATTTTTCCTAACCTTTCCGCCAAAAAAGCCGGGGTTATGACAAGGAGTATCGTCCAATTTCTGACAGTCCATCCCCCCTAGAATCCCCAACAAAATGCTACGCTATTTCGCTGCTCGGAAAGCTGGGCGTCCTGTATCATGACATCATGATGAAACCTACCCCGACACCATGCCACACCCCGCGCCATGACTGGATTCAGGCTCAGTTGGCGCAGCGTGGTGCCACTCGGTATATACCGTTACCGACCAGCGCTGATTTTACCCACATTGCCCTACTTCCTGGACAACTTTCCTTTACAGACCCCCTGATGGATTCAGTTTTCCTGATCCCTACAGGATATCTGAAAGGGCGAATGCTTCTCCCCTTCGAATATTCACTGAAACTGTGGTTTATAACTCGTCTTTCCCGACTATTGGCGTATCCTATTGCTGACGCTTTAATCCTCATCGCTGGTTCTTGCAGCACTCTTTTTTTGTCAGATAACCTGTTTTTTAATCCTTCAGAAATTGCTTCTAACCGCTACATTCCAGTGTCCTCGAAATGGCACGAACTTGTCGCTTATGTAGCCATGAAAAGGGGATTGCTCAGTCGTGGTCAGTTCAGGGCCGCTTTTCAGGGAATCTGTTGCACGTCAGGTGTTCTGCGGGCTTCAGAAAATCTGAGGGTGATCAGTTGGTCTGTAGTATCAGGGGGTCTGGTAGGGGAGGGAGTTGATCGGGGTAATCTCAACTCGGCAGCGGGTAACGGTATATGTCTTGTTGTGACTCTCGCACTCACTCCCCTATCCTGCCCTCTGTTTACCGTCTCAAGACACTAAGATTGCCAGGCTGTTTCGATGAAAATGCGCGCGAATTGTGGCTTGCACCTGTAACGCCGAGACTTTATAGTGAACGGAGTAATTCAGGGCATTGTGTGAGTATCGATGTGTGAATTACTTCATACGAATTGAAGCGCTTCGGGCCAATCGGAGTGTCTACCGCCATCTCCCAAGGGAATGGCGGTTTTTTTTGCCTATAATCCGCCGGTTTGTTGCGACTGATGGCCAGCGTACGACGCTGCAGGCCCCGCCATATGGGGTTTTCGGGCCTAAGAGCGCTGAGACCGCCAAAATCGTATGTATTCACGTGCGTTATTTCTCCACGCCTCGCTGATACGCTTTATGGATCACCATAATAATGCACACAAGGGACCCCTATGCACGGTCAGCGTCTTGAAAACAGCGCAGCGTCAAGGAGGTGGCCATGAAAGTCTTCCTTCGCCCCATGATCAAGGCGCCAGGATCGCTGTTTATCGAGTTCGAGCTGCGCCGCCTTGTGATTCCCGAGCTGTCTCTCATGCTGGCCCCCGAGACCGGTCTGATCACGCGCCAACCCTTCTACGACGGCGGCTTCTACGTCGGGGCGCTGGCGGACAGCGAGTATCAGGACGGCGTGATGCTCGAGCTCTCCGATGCGCCGGCGAGTATCACGATGCAAGCCCAATGGCGCGCGATCGATAAAGACTTCTTTCACGTCGTGCATTACGCCTTCTACGACCCGGATACCTTGCCGCCTGGCGACAACCCGATGCTTTGGTCACCAATCAGCCCCCGCGGTGAGTATCCCTGTAGTTCCGGCAAGGACAACATCTGCCTACACATCGCCCAGCCGTGTATGGCCATCCTCCCCACGGGCACGGGGCCCGCGCATGACGACTACATCAAGGATTCACTGATCATCCATCGTGAAGACACTGTCGAGCTGCCGGTTTGGCTGGATACGGGGGAGGACGCCGTGGCCCGCAAGGCAGACGGCCGACGCGACATTTATCTGGAAACGGAAGGGCTTCGCTGCCTGTCGCCCCAGACCGTGCAGTGATCCAGTGACGGCTTCGGCCGGGATATGAGGGACGACCATGTTAATGACCGCTGTCACTTCTCTATTTGAGCATCGCGCACAACTGACCCCTTCCCGGGATCCTGTCGCTGAATGGCTGGCGGACGCCGTGCAGGCGTCACCCCGTCTGGTCGCACTTCTTCCGCTCCAAGGCGCCGACCGACATGGGATGGCGCGCGTTCTGGCGGAGGCGCTGCAGTTTCCTTGTGTCCATACCGCCTCGCTGAGCATCGGCGATGTCTCGGTGTGGGTCTCCGGAGAGGCGCACGGGGCGTTGGCCTGCCTACCTCCACAGCTTGTGTCGCGCATGAGTGGCCATCTTGGCGGCGCGGCGCGAGTCTTCGATCAGCCAGCGACTCCTGGCCCGGTTGGCAATGGTCTGGTGGCCCGGGCCCACTTCCTGCGTTCTCTCCATTGGCGCATTGAGATAGAGGGCGAGGTGGCGGCCATCCCCCTATTTCAGCGCGTTGAGTGGCTGGCGGGGCCGGAAATCCTTCGCATGCGCTTTGCCGCGCCGATTGCAGAGCTGCTCCACGAAGCACGCTTCCCACCCTCCAATAGCGAATATCGGATCTTCGCAGACTATGAAATTGGTCAGCGGCCGCAGGTCATTCATGTGCTGGCGCCGCTATCACGCCGACAGGATGCCACGTTCGGACAGATCCTCTCGCTCCAACAGGTGTTGGCCTGCCACCGGCCCTACATCCTGGCATCCCTCGAACGAGGCGGGCGTGAGATGATCGCACCAGCGCTGGCCCAGGAAAGTGATGCGATGACGTACCGCGTGACATTGCAGGGTGAGGTGGCGCCGGAAACGTCACCGGCCTTGGCGGCGGACCTCTTCGCCTTGTTGCTCCAGCAAGCACAGGCCTCCGAGTCCCCCGATGTCTGGCTGTCGCAGAGCGATACCGAGGTGCAAGTCGCCGGCGGGCTGGGGATGGCGCAGCGATTGCTCGAGGCACTGACGCTGAGCGTCTCGCGCAATGATGGCCCGGCCTGTGTCATGCCCATGGTCCAGCTCTTGGCTGATAGCGAAGACCACATGCAAATGCGCCTACTGACGCCGCTGATGCTCCCGGGGGACATGAGTCAGCCGTTACATGTGCATGATTTCTTGAATTGAGGCAGGTGGCGTTCGATCGGCCATCGTCGGCGCCACGTCTTCACATGATGGCCATGACAAACACAATGAAGGAGAGCAGGAGATGAAGCGATTACAGGCAGCCTGGCAAAGGGCGCTGACGCCCGGTAAGCGAGAACATCTCGGAGAATTGACCCAGGTGACCAGTCTGGTGCTGGTCATCGCGGCATGGAATATCTGGCGGTTGCAGGATGGGATCGGCGCCATGTTCCATCTGTCCGCGGCAGTCTTGACGCTGCTGTTGCTCAGTCTCGCAGGCAACCTTCTGGATGCGGATAAGCATGAGGGCTGGCACCATGAGGATTATTCCTTCCAGACGGGCGGGTTTGTGGCACTCGGTGTTGTTCTATTCCTCTTGAGCAATATCATGATCGGAATTGTGACCCTCGCTGCCTGGCTATATGCGCCCGACACCTTGATGGTCGCCTTGGCGTATGTGCCACATTATTCTGGCCAGCTATTATTTACCGGCCTGTTGGCGGGATATGTTGCCATGCGATTTGCCACACACTGGCTTGTCGACCTGGCTGTCGGGCCAAATCATGGGTTTGGTTGGGTGCGCGCCATGCAACGCAGCTTATAAAAATGGAAAACTCGTGCAAGTTTCCAGCCCTGCCATACGGCGGGGCTTATTTTTTAAAAAATAGGTTTACTCGCGGTCGTTTCTTGTTATATTGACCTCAGTCGCTAATTAATCCTATGTACCTGCTGTTCTATCTAATGAGGTAATGCACATGTCTGCCGTACTGAAACGATTTATTGAAGCAGAAGCTCGACTCAAGCAAGCTCAGCTTGATTACGAGAAAATGCAAAGTGACCCCAAGTTCCAGCGCGCAATGGAAGTGAAAGAAAAGCTTCATGCGCTGCAGGAGGAGTATGAAATGTCAGCGGACGAAATGGTCGCGCTGATCAAGCCGGAAGCGGTTGAAGAGCCGGAACCGAAAGCCACTAGCAACCGCCGCCCGCGCCGCCTGAAGAAGTACACCAACCCGCATACCGGTGAAGTGATCGAAACCCGGGGTGGTAACCACAAGGGGCTCAAGGAATGGCGTGACCAGTACGGTGACGAAGTCGACAACTGGGGCGGTTTCGTAGAGTGATCACCCTCTATTGCTGAAGTATGATGAATGCCACAGGCCGTCCACCTGTGGCATTTTTTACTTGGTTCGTTATTATCGTGAAGGGTCGGTGATTGACCGGAGTGACACTTTCTTGCTTGGAGGAATCATGATCTGCACCGAGACCGGCCGACACTATAGTATCTATGGCACTTGCCTTCTGCCGCGTATCACTGGCCAAGAAAGATTGACCGACACCGCGCTTGCCTGGGACTTGCGCCACTTACAGCAAGTCATTATAGACGACGAGGTCAGCGATCATCCTGTCTATAGAGAGCACCTATTAAAGCACGACAAAAATATCCTTGGTGCCGAACGACTCATTGGCGTCCGGCCTAAAACCATCGGGCTACTATTCCGTGACGGTCGCTATAAAATATTCCGACGGCCCAGCCGGAACGAAATGGAACAACTGGCCAAGCTACTACAGTTTATCGATCCTCCGATGGACGTGCCGATTCTCGATGAGCGGAATTACGGCTTCGAGGAGTGCGTCCAGATCGTCGCGGCTCGCAGCCCAACGCTTCCGATTCCGGCCATCGCCGTGACGGTCATGCTGTGCTTCGCCCCGACGGTACTGGCAAACGTTGGCCTAGTGGATACCGAAGCCGCGAGCTTCAGCAGACTGGACTGGTGGCTATTCTTCGTCGTTCTGCCACTGACGAGTCTGCCGTTCATGTACTTGCGCGCGAAGGCCTCACTCGCCAAGTGGAAGCAGCGCCTTAGCCCGGAGGAGGCCGCGTATCTGGAAGCGCTGACACATGCGGATGCAGAAGGTGACCTGAAAGGGTGAGTTACACGTTGCTTGAGGCAGCATCCAGGCCGGGGCCCGACCTGGATGTTTCGAGTTGGCGCAGAACCTACTGGGTGCGTTGCCCGTTATTGAGCGCTTGTGCCGCGCGGTAGGCACTTTCCGATGATTTGCCGGCGCAGTCGCGATAAGCCGCGGAAGGCCCGGTGCTCGATGGCGGTACCTGATACTCCTTGGCACTGGCAATGGTGGGCAGGGCCAACATCAGGCCCAACGCCAGGTGTCTAATCCCTTGCTTCATCTTCCCCGTATCCCTTCTGTTGTTATGGTGGCGTGGTGACCCGCCGGGTCGTACATCAGCGCAAATACCGCAGCGTTGCGCTCCCGCTATGGTTTCCCATTTCCTCTGCCACTACGTCCAGAGCGACGCGATAATGCAGTCCGGACAATTGCAGCGTGAGCAATCGCTCCTGGGCATAGGTGTAACGCAGCCCCACCGTGCCACGAGACCAGCCCAATACCCGCTTGCTGGCCTGTCGAAACGACATTGACCACTGCGCACCTCCGGCGATGTCATAGTGGCGTTGGTAGACAATCCCGCGATCCGTGATTGTCTTAGGTGTCGACAGCCGCAACCGCTCCAGGTGCTCGGCCAGCTCCGTCGGCAGCACGATTTCCCGGCACACCCCGGCGTTGTCCACCACCGTATAGGCCTCTCCGTGCATATGGAGGAAACGGTCGCAATGGTAGGCCTTACGAGTCGGCGGCTGCTCGCTCTTGGGGCGTAGCGTAAACAACTCATAGGCCAGCAGTCCGCAGTGACTGGCGATCGCGGTTGCTACCGCGTTCTTCTCCTTCTGTGCCTCTCTGACCATCTCGATTTGTATCGGGGTATAGGCCCCCGGCCTCGGTTTCACTGAGGGCTTGCGTTTCTCGCTGGCGAGAAAGGGCAGCCGCTCCTTTTCCGATAGCTGATTCGTGGCAAATCGCATCATGCACTGCAGCGCATTGCGTTGCTGATCGAGTGCCTTCTGCCCCAGATCGCGTTTGCGGCTTTCGAGATAGCGGATTGCCTGATCGGGCATCATCGAGCTGATGCGGCCTTTTTCGCGCCCAGCAGCGGATTCCTCCGCCAGCCACTGCGAGGCACGGGCGATGATGGATTCGTAGGTGTCGGCGGTGCGGATCGACTTGATGGTGCTTCCGGGGCCGCGCAAGGTTTCCATGATCTGCCTGACTTCGTCTTGATGGGACATCCTTGTTCCTCAGACTGATGGGGTGACTATCGTTCGTAGTGTGATGGATGCGCGCCTATTCAAGCCCAAACATGGCCTTGATGTTCCAGCGCGATATACCGTTCAGGTTGTTGGTCGCCGTATCAAAGTTTCGCGCAGAGCGGCCAGCACAGTTCGCGTTCCAGTCTTCTCCGATGACGCGAACGGTGGCGACCAGGTAGTTGTAGTCGACGACCGACAGCGCATCGTGAACATCGACGGGCTGATGCTCCAGGTCCTCTTCCGCCAGCTGTAGGATGTTCCAGAGCTTCACGCAACGCTCGCTTTCCGCCACCGACATGACATCCCAGCCACTGCCCGGACGGGTCGGGGGACGCTCGTACTCATCGGCAGTGGCCAGGATGGGGCACGATAGCCCCAGAATCAGAAACGGAATGACGCGTAATTCCAGACGCATGGTGTCTCCCTCCTTGGAAGCATCTGTCACTCAGCCAGCTTATCACCAACCCTCGCTTATGTTGCGCCGATATGCGCGGTTGCTCTGCTAAATAGCGATAGATGGAAGGCAATATCCAGATGACGGTAGGCGGCAGGGGAAAGTGTCTCCCTTGCCGGGGCGTGGATTCGGTTGGCTGATCGAAGAGGGCAGCTAGAGTGGACATACATTTACGGCGGGGGCCGCCCACTGGGGGCGTCAGCCCGCCACACCACCGGAGAGCAACAATGTCTATTTCTACCCACGCGGTGATCGAGAGCATCTTGGCGGGAGAGTCGGCGGCAACCGATTACAGTGCCGAGGTGCTGGCCGAGGCATGTGCGACGCTGAACAGCGCCTATCGCCAGGGAAGCCCCATCGTGGATGATGCCACCTACGATCAGGTGTTCATTGCCGGGCTGGCCTCACTTGCCCCGGACCATGCTTTCCTGCGCGAAGTCGAAGCCGAGGTGCTGGACACCAATAGCCCGACCGTGCGCCACGCGACACCCATGCTCAGTACCCAGAAGTGCTATGAGGTGGCTGACATCGAGCGGTATCTGGATACCTGCGAACGTGAGGCCGACAAGCTGGGTCTGATGGAGTTCGAGCGGCTCTACATGGTGCAGCCGAAGCTGGACGGCCTGGCAGCGAACGACGATTCGGTGCGCCTTGTCACACGGGGCAACGGCCTGGCGGGCTATGACGTGACACATGTGCTGGAGCGCGGGATGCAGGTGGACGGGCATCGCGGCCAGGGCCGAGGAGAGATGGTGGTCGATCAAGCCTTCTTCGAGGCCAATCTGGGCAAGGGCACCCAGTTCGACATGGATCACCCTCGCAACTTCGTGGCCGGTTTCGTCAGTGCCGATTCGGTCAAGGACCACCACCGACTGGCGCTGATGAATGGCGCGCTGCGTTTCGTGCCCTTTGCAACGCTGCCCAAGGAAGTCGTGACCGCCGATGAGCTACGCGCGCAATGGAAGGCGCTGTTTGTCTCGCTGCCGGAGCGTGTTCCGTACCTGACGGACGGGATCGTGGTCCGTGTCGTTCACCCTGATCTGATGGACGCACTGGGGGCCACCTCCAATCATGAGCGCGGCGTCATGGCGATCAAACAGAAGGGCGAGGTCGCTACGACCACGGTGGCGGGCATCCGTTTGACCACGGGGCGGACGGGGCGCGTCGTGCCGACCCTGCTCATCGAGCCGGTAGAGCTGTCGGGGGCTACCATTTCCAAGGCGACCGCGCACACAGCGACCAACCTGACGGCCAAAGGGCTTGGCGCTGGGGCGGTGGTGGTCATCGAGCGGGCAGGTGAGGTCATACCGAGGCTCGTGGAGGTCGTGACACCCGCAGAACGTGTCATGGAGGTCACACACTGCCCCTCGTGTGACGAACCCGTCCAGATGGAGGGCGAGCACGCGGTATGCCCGAACGTGCTGGAATGTCCCGCACAAGCCGAAAACCGTCTACGCCACTGGTTCGCCACGCTGGGCACGGCTGACCTGTTCGGCCCCAAGACCGTCGCCAAGCTGGTGGACAACGGATGCACTGACTTGCTGTCGGTCTACCAGCTCGATGCACCGGCCTTCGAGGCGATGGGCTTCGGGCCTGGGCAGTCGGAGAATCTGGTCGCCCAACTGTCACGGTCACGCCGCGAGCCGGTCGAGGACTGGCGCTTCCTCGCCGCGTTGGGCATTCGTCACCTTGGCCGTGGTGATGCCCGCAAACTGCTCCAGGTGCTGAGACTCGAAGCCTTATCATCCGTCACCCCCGAACAGATTGCAGCGGTGGCAGGATTCGGCACCCTGACCGCCGAGGCCATTGCCACCACGCTGACGGAACGCTGGGGGGAGATCGAGCAGCTTCTATTGCTGGGGATACCGCTGGAGCGTACCGGCGCTGCCGCCAGCGCGGAAAATGTGACCAAAAGTAGCGGTGTGCTTACCAATGAGCGGGTCGTGTTTACCGGCACGATGGTACACGGCAAGCGGAGCGACATGGAGGCGCACGCCCGCCAGCTTGGCGCGGAGGTGCAATCCGGCGTGAACGGCAAGACCACGCTGTTGGTGGCAGGGGCCAAGGCGGGCAGCAAGATGGCCAAGGCCGAGGCCAACAACACGAAAGCGGGCAGGGTGGTCACACGGATTCTGTCAGAGGATGAATATCTCAGCATGATCGTCGAGACGGAGGCCGCCTAAGTCGTTGCCCTGGCCTCTTTGGGGCTGGGGTTTTTGCAGGTCTTACCACCACACCGGCCTGCTGTCCCATGACGGCACCGCCCTCATCGTAGCTACAGCCCCCCTGCTTTTCTCAGGGGGCGGATCTGCTGATCAGTGGGTGTTAATCACCGTCACAGCTTTTATAGCCAAGTCGAAAGCGTCAACGAACCGAACTGGTCACTTTCCTGCTGAGTCTCAAATTCGTGGGTACGCCATACATTGACGAATGCCAATTGCCAGCGCTCCCAGCTTAGCGCGAAGCCCAGTTGCAGATCGCCAACCATGGGGCGACGGTCCACCGAGGCACTGTCTTCAAAGCCGTTGCCATCCAACAACATGTTGTAAGCCATTGCGCGCCCCTCAATATTTGCGAAGAAGTACCACGCAAAGTTGCCTTCAGGATGGAAATACTGTCGCCCGCCCTGGGCTGGTGCCACTGTCGGTATTCCGTTGCTGCGGCTTAAGCCTTGTCCAATACGAACTCCTCCACCGACCCCTGCATAGGTGTAGAGATTACCCAGCGCCACGGAAGCAGATGGGCCGTACTCAACTTCGAGTCCCTCTACCTTGGCCGGCAGCCATAGCTGTGTCTGCCAGCCTGTATTGATCACCGGTTCGTTGTGCAGTTGTTTATTCCAGCCTTTAGGTTCATCACTGCCGGTGATCTCGTGGACTCCCTTCTGGGCATCCTTAGCACCCGAGGCAGGGCCGACGATACCTAGATCCAGATTGAAGGTATCCACTCGCCGCCAGTCATTCCCCTCTTCACTGGCGAACAGCGAAACGCCCCCGAAGAGATAGCCCGCGTAAGGACGGTCATCCTGATTCGGTTGTTCGCGAGTAATGTCTTTTGGGGTATAGATTTGCTGGCCAAAGCGATAGGCCGTGCCGTCGAGCCGGGCAGCGCTGAAGCCGGGCACCCAGTCTGCGAATGAGCGTGACCAGTGCTGCTCCGGCGTTTCAAATGTGTAGCTCAGCGTAAAGCCGTTGGTGTAATGGCCATCCTCACCGGTCGAAAGAATGTCATTTTCAATCTTCAATGACATTACGCCGCCCTCATCTGCCGCCACCATAGGAGCTAGTACCACTGTACTAAGCGTGATCATTGCCATACACAAGCGCCTAGCCATAATGGTTTGAAGCATTTCCGACTTATGGCTGAGGGGAGATTTAAGGCCAATATTATTCTTGATAGCGCGAGGATAGCTTGAAGTTGATGAATCATAAAACTGCTTACAAGCGCCTGGGTGGGAACCTGCTGGACGGGTAGTGGCGGAACGCATTGTGACTCCTAAAACAAAACATGTACAAGAAGTGAATAGGGGTTGCATATAACTCTCACAAAGCAGCACTTTTGTATAGCAGTTTTAGGATGTGTTCATAAAAAAATCTAATGGAGTGTTACGCATACTCATGCTCTTTCACGAAGACACCGCGCCAGCCTGCCCGAGTCGTTGTTCTCACTCTGCCGTCTCTCAAGCCCCCAGCCCTTGGCTGGGGGCTTTTTTGTGCCTGGCGTAACGCGGGCGGTCAATGAGCCTCAGTCTGAAAATCCACGGCGGCGGACGCCATGCGGATCGCCTTGGCTGATCGGCGGCAAGCGATAACGTGAAAGGGCAAGACACACAACACGCTGATGACCGAGGGAAGCCCCATGTCTGTTGAAGTGACCGAAATGATCGCGTCGTTCGATTCCACTCTGCCGCCCGTGCAGCCTGACACAGCCCAGCCGATGGCAACCCCGCAGCAGGAACCTGCTGTGCCGCAGGACGTGCTGCTCGATGGCGTCGTGCCGGAAGACGGAGCCATGTGCCAGATTCCGCGCCGCCGTATACGCCGCAACCCCGCCAGCGATCCGCGCAAGCACCGCAATCGTGGCGTTTATGAGGGGATGGTCGAGTCATTCCGCCGTGACGGCATCTTGCAGCCGATCACCGTTCGCCCCGTGCCGATGGACGAGAATGGGTGCGATCTGGAAGTGGTGATGGGCAATACGCGCTTCGAGGGCGCACATGATGCCGGTATCGCCACGCTCCCCGCTGTCGTCCGTCACGTCGATCTGCGCGAAGCCACCATCATGGCCGGTGTCGAGAACCTGCAACGCGCCAACCTGTCGCCGGTCGAGGAAGGTGGCCACGCCGCCAGCCTGCTCATGAAGCTGAACAACGACCATGAGGAAGTCTGCAACATCCTGGGCTGGACGCGGAAGAAGCTGGATTCCCGCATCCTGCTCACGCATGTGAGCGAGGACGTGCAGAACGCGCTGGTACAGAACCAGCTCAAGCTGGGGCATGTGGAGCTGCTGGCCAGTGTTCCGCAGGCCAACCAGAGCAAGATCATGCGCAAGATCATTGATGAAGCCCTGTCCGTGACCGACACGCGGGAACGCTTGAAGAAGGCGACCCGCGCGATCCAGAAAGCCTGCTTCGATACCGCGCAGTGCAACGGGTGCCAGTACAACTCAAGCACCAGTGCTGATCTCTTTGCTTCGACGCTGGGTGAGGGCTATTGCTCGAACGCAGGGTGCTGGGATGAAAAGGTGAGCGTGCATATCGCCGCTGTGGCCGAAGACGCCAAGGCGACCTATGGCACGGTGCATACCGACAAGACCATCAGTGCGGACAGTAGCGTCACGCTGGAAGCCTATGGCGAAGAAGGCGTGGGCGCGGATCAGAAGGTCGCGTGTGCAGGGTGTGAACACTACGGGGCGATCATCAGCACCCAGTACGGCACCGAGGCGCAAGTGACAGGCGACAAGTGCTTCAACCTGACCTGCCACGCCGAGAAAGTGACGGCCTACCGCACACTGATTGCCACTGACCGCCAGCCTGTACCAGCTCAAGGCACAGCCCCCTCAGACGTGACGCAGACCAGTGCTGGTGCCACGCAGGCCGCTGGCGTCCCCCAGGAGTCGGGCAGCAACGTCGCTCCCGCCAGCAAGCCAGCCAAGGTGGAGAAATCCTCGCAGCCGACACCGGCCACTCTGAAAAAGGGGATCAAGCGCGAGGCCATGAACCGCTTCTCCCGTATGGGTGAGAGCGCGATCACATCGCGTGCCTCACTGGGGCTGGCGATTACCCTGATGACTCAGTTCACGGCTATCGACTCGCGGCAGTATCCCGAGGAGGTTCGGGCGCGGGCCAAGGCCATGATCGACTCACTGGTGGCAGAAGCCCAGCAGTGCCCGCCGATCAACGAGCATGACGAGGGGAACAGCAAGGCCATCATCCTGTCACGACTCCCCAGCAAGACCTTGGGGCCGGTCATGGTCCAGATGGCATCACTGACGGTCTGGGAAGAGGATGGGATGGACAAGTACGAGAAGCACGGTCCGACCGTGCGGGCCATGCGGTATGCGCGGGTCTGTGAGATCAAGAGCACCGACTATCCCGCCGTCACTGATGCCTACCTTAAGGCACAGAACAAGGCCGTGATCGTCAGTGACTGCAAGGCGTCAGGTTTTGCAGCGGCCTACGACGCGGCGAAGGGCGAGAAAGCCTTTGCCGAGCTGGCCAAGGGCAAGGCAGCCGAGCTGATCGCGGCCATCACGGCCTTCACCGAGTTCGAGTGGAAGGGCTACGAGCCGACCGGCTTCACCTGGGAGTTCTACCAGACGAACTGAGACTGACAGACCTCCGGTCATCGCCATAGCGCCCCGCCAATGTGCGGGGCGTTTTCGTCGGTGTCAGACACACTTCCCGATATTGGCCCGTAACTGTCCAAGCTGGCCACAAACATCCGTGCGAATGCTCTCGGGTATCTCGAATTTCAGCCACGGGTCACGCTTCGTCTCGAAGCTGGGCAGCAGGTAATTCCATGCTACCTGGTCGCGGACGGAGAAATGCCGGACTGCAATGCTGAGTCTGGCCACTGCACGAAAGGAGGCTTCCACACGGTCTGATGCTGCTACCCGAGCAGCTTGGCTCATCGCGGTGGGGGCCGACTCCCGATCAAGGCGCTTGGCCTTGCTATGTACCAGCACGTTGCGAGCCTTTTGCTGTTTGACCAGATCGCCATAGACCGCCTTGCTGCGATCAAGCTGGTGCCCGTACAACGCCGCCAGCAAGTATTCCCACTTGGTGGGTACATCCAGGTGGTCGATTCGCTGATAGTCCCCCCCGAAGAAATGACAGCCCGTGCTGTTTGCTGCCGCCTCAAGGGTCAAGCCTGCAAACACCACGGTGGTGTAACCAGCATGGTCCTTACGCCGCATGTGCTTCTGGTATTCAAGACAAAAATGGCTATCCGAAAAGTGACGAGGCAAGAGCGGATGCTTTCGGAGCCACTGTGATGCCTCCAGGTAGTCGTAATAGCCCGCCTTCATCATGTCGCAGTAGTCCCGAACGCGAGAGTCATACAGGGACAGCGAGGGGATTTCCGCAGGCAGGGTCAGGGGAGCTGGCGGGCTGGAATCTGTCATGGTCATTCATCCTTGAAATGACAGGTAAGGGGGGAGCGTCATTCTCCTGCATTCTGAGAAACCCGTCACGGTAGCGGGGCGGAGAACGGGTTGGCTGATCGGCGCGGGGGCTTATCGTGAAGGCTCACCCATCGAGGAAGCCAATCCCATGTTTGAGCAACTGGCCAAAGCCTTACCGCAAGACGGTAGCCGACTCACCTTCGAGATCATCCGCGTGTCTGCCGACCAGATACGGGTCCGCTCCACGCCTGATTTGGGGGCGTGCCCGAGCAATGCGTCGGACGAAGAGGTGATGCTCCACGCCGCCATCGCGTGCCCGCTCACCATGACCGGCACCCCAGGCGAAGTCAGCCAACTCTTGCAGAGCCGTTTGGCTGAACAGCGTGCCGTGGTCGATGAAGGCGTGGCGTCCATCCAGGCGCTTCGTCAGAAGTTGGAGGCTGCCAAGGCGAATGCCGAGAAAGCCAAGCCAGCCAAGGCAAAGGCTGCGAAAGCTCCGACTGCGGCGACCGCTAATCCGGCTGCCGATCTCCCCGCCAGCGACTCCGGCAAAACGGCGACCCCAAGTCCCGCCGCGCCGGACACCACCCCAGCCCCCGCTGCCGCCCCTTCAATGGACGACTTCTAAGGACACCTGACCATGACTGCCATTCTTCAAGCCCGCCGCGTGTTCCGCTTCTCTGGCCGCGACCTGCCTGATCCCGATGTGACCATGACGCCGCCAGAAGTCCTGGGCCACTACGCCCGACAGTTCCCGAAGCTCCTGGGCGGGAAGGTGATCGAGCCGGTGATCGAAGGCGATGCCCATGTCTACGAACTTCGCGCCTCCTTTGGCGACAAGGGGTGAACCCGTGAGCCATGCCGACCAGAAAGACGATCAGGCCCGCGCCTTGGCGTTACTGGAAGTCTGGGCCAGCGGCGGGGAGGTTTCTGCCAATGAGACAGAGAACGCCTCCCTTCCCATCGAATACATGACCCAGCGACAGAAACAAGCCTTCTGGAAGGCGCTGGAACATGGATCGCGGGGCGAGCCGATTGAGTCAATCGTCAATGCCACGCTGGATGAGGTAGAAGGAGCCATTCGATGATTCACGCGCTGATGTTGCCGAGTCTCAACAAGGCATACCTGCCAAGTTTGACGGGGGCGCTGGGCCAGGAACTACAGGAAGCCTACCCGATGACCGATGCGGCTTCATTGGCGCGGGTCGCATCGCTTGGGGCCAACGAAGACTGTGTGCCCGATGGGTTGATGGCCATGCTGGCACAGGAGCCGTCCTTGGGGCGGCTTCATCTGGTCGCGTCGGTGGCGGCAACCGCCCTTGGCCAACGATGCGGGCTGCCGAAGACCGTGGTGGTGGATTCCATAAAGCAGGCGTCACTCACTGCCGATGTGGTGCTGGATCGGGACGCTATTGCCATTCTCTGCACCGTCCTTTTGCGTGACGGGGTCGTCACTGCGGATGATCTCACTGCGTCGATGCAAGAGCGCGAGTTTGAATACCACTATCTCGCGTGGATGGAGGATCGAATCTACCAGCGGGTGGGGGAGGCGCTATCGCCGCTGCTGGAGCGCTTTGGCAAGAACTGGGAAACGGTAGAGCGGTCGCAAGCGCCGGACCTGGTGGTGATGAGCTTCGAGGGGGATTTGTATCTGCGATGTGCCGATAACGGCCCTGCAGAATGGAACCTCTACTACCCCACATCACAATCGAGCGATGACATTGAGCTGCGCGATCTGTTGGATTCTGTTCTGGCCGCCATGTCGTTATTCGATCTCGACTTCTCGGCCCCTGACGATGTGATCGGGCGGCATTGCCTGGACGACGACTACCACCAGCTTCAACAAGCGCTGGGGTCTCAGTTCTCGGAGACTGCCATCGTGGCCCATATCCATGAGCTGGTCAGGCAGACAATGCAGAAAGAGAACGTCGAAGAATCCGAGGCTATGGCAATCGTGGAGGACGAGTTCTTCTCGCTGGCCAACACGCTCTACTCCCATACGGGAACCTTGGAGAAGTGGGCCACAGCGATAGTCATGCACCACGACAATCTCACGAACCAAGGCCACGCACTTCGTCAGGCTGTCCAGTACACCTCAGATCGTCGCCAAGCCGCTGCGCAGTGGTGTCGAACCCGTCTTGATGCCGCTTCCCAGCGCCCCTCACAACAAGCCTCCCACCCCGCCACGCTGATGACACTGGACAGGATCGTGACTTGGATGGAGACGACCACGCCGAGGGACCGCGAGTACCTTGAGTATGAGAACACGATGGAGCAGCCGCACTGGGCGGACTATGTCGTTCTGCAGTACGGCGCTGATCCAGTGCGCGGGGAGATTGAGTGCCACATGGCTGACGGCCTGCTGGAAGACTCCATGCAGACGGGAGTTAGCCCGCTGACAGCGTACCTCGACCCGAAGTCTGAATTCTGTGAACTACGGTCTTTCCTTATCCGCTTGACCCTGGACTGTGTGACTCGCGCCATGCTCAGCGCCCTTGAGGCAGCACGCAAATCCGATGGGGCTGCCGAGCGTGAATCAGGTATGCAGAATCCCGAGACACCATAGACTGGCCCCATGCCCATTGAAGAAGGAAAGTCGTGATGCACAACATCGAGAGCCGCGCACTGCTGATGCACCGCAATACCAGCACTGGTGTCGTGGACATGACACTGCATGAGGTGATGGGCGCTGGCGGTGAGTACGTCGTGGGGGCAGGTCGTGTGATTGGAGCCAGCGAGAAGAACACCCTGTCAGCGATCATGGAGGACCGCGCAGCGGATGGCCTGCAACTGATCCACCCGCGCGTACTGGCGCAAACGTCCTACGCCATCTCCTGGTTCATTCCGACCGCAGAGCGCGAGATCGTGTTCAAGCTCCGTGGCGGGGTCACGGGGGATTACGAGCGGGTTCGCGCGACGCTGCCGCTGATCGTGGCGACTTACTGCCAGGGGCGGCTGTATTTTGCCTGCACAAAGCTCAAGTCCAAGCGCCCCGACAACGACACCGCGCTCTACGTCATGCCGCTGCCGAACTACTACGACTTCTACGGATTCTGCTCGGGGAGCGTGTCCGTCGCGCAAGGGGCCACGCCAAACAACATCGAGGCATGGGAAAGCTACCTGTTCGATTCGGCCCACACCCATCTTGGGCGACCGCCCTTGCTGCCACATGACGATGCCCCGTGCCAAAGCATGGAGGAGCTGGTCGAAATCTATCGCCAGCACGCAGGGAAAGGACGCTTCCCGTCGAAGCGACTGGTCCCGATGGGCATCACCCTCGGGGAATGGCTGGCCAAGATCAACAGTGGAGTGACAGGGCAATGAGCAACCTGAAAGCACCGGATGTTTGGACTGATCGCGGCACGGTGACGGTGTGGATCGTCGGGGCTGGCGGGAATGGCGGCGAGGTGGTTGACGCTCTCGCGCAGTTTTCCCTGGCACTGAAAGCCCTTGGCGGTCCGAAGCTGGAAGTCACGATCATCGACGATGCCAAGGTCAGGGAAGTGAACCTGGTGCGTCAACGTTTCTGGGCGGGGGATGTGGGGGCGTTCAAGTCCATCACACTGGCCAATCGCTACAACTTGCTGCTCGGGATGCGCTGGCAGGGAGTGCCTGGGCGGCTGGAAGATGTGGCAGAGGAACTCTCACCGGCACCGGACATTCTGATCACCGCCGTCGATCTGGCCTCCACACGACGCTGGGTCGGAAGCCATCGTTGGCGCTGCTCTGCGAGATCACCGATGATTTGGTTGGATTTGGGCAACAATGCGCGCAATGGACAGGCCATCCTCGGCAGCTTCGGGGGCGAAGGACACCCGACTGTGCTCGACCACTATCCCGAGATCGAGGGGATGGCAGACGACACCACCAAGAGCTGTTCGACTGCCGAGGCCATCGCCGCCCAAGACTGCCTGGTCAATCGCGCCGTGGCCACAGCGGGCATGTCGCTGATCTGGGAGCTGTTGCGTCACGGCAGCACCCGCAAGAACGGAATCGTGATTGACCTGGCATCCGGCCAGCAAATCCCCATCGCGTTTCCAGCACAGCCGATAATGGAGGCATCACCATGAATAGCATCATTGCCATCGACCTCAATTTCTTCACAATTACGATTTTCGCGGCGGTACTGATTTGGCTCTCCGAAGGCCAGAAGCATCCTCGCTACCTTTTGTATATCAGCGGCGCTATCATGATGCTCAATACCTCGGCACTGCCTTGGCATTTTAGTGGAGTAGAAACCAGCTACAACTCGCTGTTTTATTACCTCGGGATTCTAGTGGCACTAGTGGCATACCTTGCTTATTTCATAGATGGTCAAGATTCACTTCTGGATTATAAAAAGAAAGAAGTGGCCAATGAGGGGGTGCGTATCGCGTATCGCAAATTGACGAAGGAGCAAAAAGAGAGCTTCAAAGCGTTCGTCAACGGAAAATCGCTTTAGAGCCAATCTCCTCTTAGCGCACCATCGAAAAGGACTATAATTATGACACCGGCCCAAATGCGTTCGTTAATGCGTAATAGAGCCTATACTGTTCTGGCTATCCCTTATCTCATCTTCGTCATTTATCTCTGCCAGCACGGGACAGAATGGTGGACATTGGGGCCAGTGACAATAGGCATTTTCGCAACGGCTCATGTCGTGGCCTATATTCTTTATCCAGGTGATTAGACCACACCTGGTACCTTGTGAGTGTGGAGAATAAACGAATATGATTGTTGAACACTAAAACAGGGATGTTCTATGAAACCTCAATGGATTGTCGCCACACCACTCCTGTTTTTTGCAACACTCGCGTCCGGTGCTGAAAGCACCAGTACCATTGTCTCAATCTGGGAAACGATGGTTTCACGTCCCGTGACGTTCATGACCCTGATTATCATTACCATATCGGTCGTATCAACGGCGAAGAATCCAAATTTGGTTCTGGCTACCACCGCGCTTTACCTGCATGGCGTTGCAGAGATTATTAGATTTTTCATTGCAGAGAAGTCTTGGGCCAATGCCAGCACAACCGGCGGCATAATTATCAGCATGGGCATTACCGCGATCATCGAAATTGCAGTAGTGGTAATCGTTATGCTGTTGTATTGTTCGTATAACGCCAGAAAAGAGGTTCGCAGTCAGCTAGGTTGATTAACAGTTTACTCTGCCAAGAGGACGATTTTTGAGCAGGGTGGCCTATCTAATACGCAAGGAGCATTGGGAATGATAGCCAAAGAGAAGGTGGTGTCAGCCGCCCAGGATAAGCGAACGCAAGCCGGTAACAAGCAGGAGTCGGATGTCGCGTTCTATCTGCGTCGCGCCTACGGCGACCGCGAAGATGTCATTGTGCTCAATGACCTGCGGGTCAGCCACAATGGGGAGGTGGCCCAGATAGATCACTTCATCATTTTCGCCTATGGCTTCATCATCGTTGAGTCAAAGAGTATTCATGGCCATGTAAAGGTCAATAAGCACGGAGAGTGGACACGAAGTTATAAGAGCAGATGGTATGGAATACCTTCCCCGCTACGACAGGCTGACTTACAAGCCAAGCTGGTGAAAGGGTTGCTTAACCATCATGCCGAAGAAGTTTTACCAGCGGTAAACTTGGTTGCTTTCAAAATAACGCAACGTTTTGGTGGTCGTGTTTGGAAAAAACTATGTGCTGTTTCTAATAATTGCATTTTAGAACGTGACAACATTAGCCGTGCGGACAACAAGCTGATTTATAAGGCGGAAAGCCTTATAAATGGAGTTGATGGAATAATTGGCAAGCAGACAAGCTTTTCGACACTTGCCACAATTAATCGAATCGTTGATTCAAGACCAGTTTTTTCTAAAGCAGAACTCCACAGCATCAAAGACTTCCTGTTATCTCAGCATACCGAAGCCAGAAATGTGTTGTCGTCAACCAAAGGCGCCAGTCTCAATATATCAGCAACAGGGTCAGCCCCAAAAATAACTCAACCGACCATTGTAGAAGGGCATACCGACGGGACTCCCGACGCAAACGAGGCAACAAAAGAAGACACGAGTGACTCAGCGCTACTGATCTGCTGCAAATACTGCAAAGCGGAGGAGGGACTTAATCCCAAGAGTGGTAAGTATGGGTACTATGTTACCTGTGGTGAGTGTGCCAAAAACACTCCCATGAAAGCTCAGTGTCCCTCTTGCCAGTCCAAGGATACAAAAGTATCCAAGAAGAAAGATTCATTCACTATGGTGTGTAATAGTTGCCACAGCATCAGTTCAATTATATTTAATAAATAGAGAATGTATTATTATGACTCAATCATACCAGGACCCAAGATCAGCAATTATTATGCAGTTAAAGAGCAGGGAAGCACACCTATTGCAACTCGGTAACCTCCTTGCGGGTTGCATTCGAGTCGTTCCAGTGCTGGTTGGCTTCTCTGCTATATTCGCACTGCTAGGCATCGGCACGGATATCATGACGATGCAGCCAGCAGATTTTTCCTTTGAAGCTATGCAACAGATGCTCTGGGCGTATGTTCTCATAGGTGGGTTCCTCGGTGCAGTGTATTCTTGCGCCTTCAACAAAGGTAGGTTCCGTAACATTTACTACGAGCGTGCATTTGCTGAGGAAGATATGCTCAGAGCAGCCCTTGATGAACGACAGCGCCATATCGATATTGTTGAAGATGTTATGGTGAAGCATGGACTAATCACTGACGTCCAAAGAGAGCAGAAGCGTTATCAGTAAGCCTTTGCACATGACTAGCCCTCAGCCCAGCAAGAGAGGTCGCATATGGCTGTTCAAGACACAAAGTACAATCAAGTACGCCTTGGCTGGGGGAATAATGCAGAAGGGCGGCTGACCCACATCTCAACGGTCGAGCGCGGTCTGGCGTGCAATTGCACATGCCCGGCGTGCGACCTGCCCTTGAGCGCGAAGCTTGGCCAGATCCGCCGACCGCATTTCGCACACGCGGACGCCAGCGCCTGCGTGCATTACCATCGTTTAGGCACAGTCATCCGTAATCGGCTGATGCGTCGTGCAATGCGGGACCTGGATACCTTCCTGATCCCGTCTATATTTCCAGCCCACATCCGCTTCGTTGGCATTCCCCGCGACGGGAAGCCGATCCGTGTGGCAAGGCCTATTGGTGTCGAAAAGGCACAGGTGGCGGACAGCACCGAGTACCGGAACCTTGGTCTCGACATGGTGCTGACCATGCAAGGTGGCCATGAGCTAGGCCTCATTCTGTCAGGCAAGGTGAGCGACAGGGCCGCCAAAGCCCTTCGAGCGGCTGACATCCCCACGATCCTCTATCAGTGCGATGACCTGGATCGCATGGACGTGACGGAAGCCGCTATAGCAGAAGCCCTGGCCACCATGCAGCTTCCCCAAAGCGGCACTTGGGTTTACAGCAGAGTTCAGGATCAGCATACGCTGGCCTGCCACCGCAAGTCGGAGGCCATAGTGGCTGCACGGCGCGCCAGGTCGCCAGCAAGTTCGGCAAGCACGAGCACGGAGGCCGGGGACACTCAGCTCCAAGAGATTCCGGCCCGGCTGTCCAAGTCTTGCGGAGCCCCCGCGATCGTGGAAGAAGCCAAGTCGGCTGATCCGAAATCTACTCGCCAGACGATGAGCTATGCTGAGCGGGACGCGAAGCTGAAGGCACTAGTATCAGAGGTCATCGAGGATCGCATCGATTTTCTGGATGCACCGAGTGATCTACATCTCCAGCTCCTGAATGAGGCAAAGGTCGGTGGCAAAGCGCGACTGGAAAGTCATCGCGCGGTGAGTCAACTGATCGGCGACGGGGGAACCCTGGATGAGGCCGCGATCGAACTCGTCATGGCCGGCGCGGCGGATGCGATAAAGTTCGCACGCAAACGAATAGGCCGATGAGCTGGCCGGCGCTGGGGAATGACCGCTAGGTGAGGGGATGTAAAGTGGCGGCCTTATTCGCTATAGTTACTCTACATAATTGCTATTATGATGAGTAGCTATATAGTGCCGCACATTCAGTTACCACGCTAACCAGCTCAGCACGCCAACACGACCTGGACAGCTTCGCATTTGGCGTCCTGACGTGAAAAATGCAGCCCAACTACCTTGCTGGAATTTCACTTTTCACGTGAGCGCGCCTTACACAGGCACCAAAGTAGCCGCAAACCCACGTCACACGTGGCCTTCACGCATTTTGCCGACGGAAAACCTGAACCCATGAGTGACCACAAACTGCCCCAAAATCGAGGCTCTTCACCGGGACGCCGCAGGCAGCACCTGCCAACCCCGGCCGAACAGCACGGTGCCAGTACGTTGCCGGCGGACTACAGCCTTCCGCCCATGCGCGTGTCTGCGACCCCAATACCTCGAATGGAATGTCCGGCGCACCTCTACATTGAAGGCCTAGAGTCGGCATCAGGTGCCAGGTCGCAAATGTACCTGTTGAGCAACGTTGCCCGCATGTTCGGCGCAAAAGACTACCTACACTTGGCCTGGCAGGACTTAACACCCAAGGTCATCGTCGCCGTCTTGGCCAAGTTGCGGGACCAGGGCTACAAGCAGTCATCACGCAATGCCTACCTGGCCGCCATGCGCGGGACTGCCCGACAGGCATGGCGGGATGGCCTGTTGAGTGCTGATACTTACGAGCGCCTGAAAGACATCAAGAACAAGAAATCGGCCGACCAGATTCAGGCCGGTCAAGCCGTGACACTGGACGTACAGAAAGAGCTGATTCGCTCGGCTGCTAATAATGGCAAATATACGGCTCGACGTGATGCGTTGATTATATCGATACTGGCGTTTACCGGTATTCGACGCGAAGAAATCACCAACATACACTACCCGGGTGACTTCATTTATTACTCTGAAGATGATACGTGGCAAATAATTATCCACGGCAAAGGTAATAAGGACAGACGCTGCCAACTGCCCAGCGCTATCATGAATAGCCTGTTAGAGTATATAGAAGATGAAAGAGGAAAGACTGAAGGGGCACTGTTTTCACGTTATCGGCGTAGTCGCCCTGCCCCTATGCCCGCTTTGAATCCTCTGGACACATCGATGATTAACAGCATCATCAACGACTCACTGAAGCGCTCAAAAGAGCTCTCGTTAATGCGGATAACTCCTCACGATTTACGCCGTAGCTTTGCCACGACCATGAATGCTCAAGGATTAGGTCTGCGTGAGCTACAGATCCTACTTGGCCATAGCAATAGCTCTACAACTGAACGCTATATCCGTGATGACCACAGCGAGTATTTGAAGAAAGCCGCTAAAGTTAGTGGCGAGCTTCTCAAGTAAAGCTTCAAGGAAGGATGCTTAAAATCATGCTAACAAATTTTAAAAATATAAAGACATGCACGATTATTGCGCACCTGCCCTGCTTCATCATGGCCTTAAGTGCCTGGGCAGTTTACGAATCAATCGTGTCTGATTATAGTAGTATACTTCCACAGGCGGCCATAAATACATACCCATATCTGTCATTTTATTTTTTGGCAGCTTGTGCGCTTATGGCCCTTTACCTAATTGATACTGCGCTGGTTCGCAAAAATAGTCGTCTAGTGGGTCATGTTTCTAAGCGTCAGTTTATGTGCTTCTCGCTATTGGTTGTATCAGTTTATGGCATCATGTACCTCTTGACAGTCAGTTCTGTCGTGGATATGGAGCCTTCGATGCGACAAATCCACTTATACTTTGATTTTCTACCGGTCGGAGGTGTGTTGATTGAATCATTATCACTCATATTGTTAGCACCAATCGTTGAGGAAGTGCTTTACCGTCATTTTCTGCTAGGGGCAATTGGGTTACGGGCACCCTATTCTCTTCAGGTATTCATGGTTGTCATGGTTTCAATACTATTTTCTGCACAACATATTCAGTATGAAAACGTTACAACCTATTGTCAGATCTTCCTACTTGGTGCCATTTTTGGTTATGCCCGTATAACTTCCGGAGGTTTAGCATTGCCTCTATTCTTACACTCACTCGCTATTGCATTAGGATTACTAGTTAATGAAATTTATGTTAGCATCGGCTTGTAAGAGTCTTATGTCATGCTATAATTCCATAAATCATTAGATTAAAATATAGGTAGCTATTTTGGAATCCATTGAAACGGTCAGGTTCATGACATCACAGAGCGCATTGATTCTAACCTTTGCGATCACGGCTTGTGCTGCACATATCTCCTTCACACAGGGAAGATCGCTGCATTTGGCTGCCATTACCCAGTACGATCGCGCTGAATTCGATGAGGATGAGTTTCTACGCAACATGCTGTCTCTGGGTGAAACAAGCACTAAAGCATCATTGGCTTTCGTTCAGCTATATTTATGCGTAATGGTTGCCTATATCTTGTCTGTCGGCCATGTCCTGTATAAGGATGTGGCCGCGATCGAGTCGACCCCGGTGGCTGTCATAGCCGGCGTGTGCGCTGCCTCTGCGGTTTTGTCAGCCAAGGTCGTTGTCGGAAGTTGGCTGACTAACAAACGGTATTACGATCATACTGCAGAGCAGCTATTGAGCTCACTCCAGGTAAGGCAACAAAAGGTATAGATTAATATCAATACTTACAGAGGATCTACACTATGCAAAACATCCCTGGATTTATCATTGAAGCATACGCCTTCGGGGCGATGCTTTACATGTGCAGAAGCACGTACAAACTACATTGTCGGTATGATGCGATTGCAAACCAAACAATGAAAATCATGTCCATCGACACTTCTGATAGTGCCGTCAGCGCAGTCTTGGGAGATGCTATTGAAGCTCGTTACAACGCCACTAAAGACAGCTTGAGGAGCTGCATCTACAACCTGTCGGTTGCGATCTTGCTTCCAATGATTGCGATACTTATTTACACGATAACTTTTGGAGCCCATCTAATAAAAGAGGCTGGCAGTTATGCAATGAGTGCATTTATTCCCAATTCTACTTTTCTCTTCACCCTTAGCCTTGCTATCGGTCTAGGGTGCGCCATCCACCAAGCTCAGCATTTATTCCGCGCCAAGTTACTTTTACCTTCGACAGCACCCGTAGGCCCCGGCAGTGTGTCGTAAACCCTAATTGAAAATTTATAAAGGAGTGTTTCTGCCATGTTCCAGCTCCCCTCATTCTCAGCTTTGCTTCTGTCGTTCATCGGACTCAATACGATCATAGTGGCATTGCTTGGGCTAGGCTACCTGCATGCTCGTGATCGGGGCACACAATTGCCATTTTTATCGCTCCGACGCTATACGGTTAATACCTGTCTACTCTTCGTCTATGGGGCAGTATCCGTATTAGGGGTCTCCTTGCTCATTACAATTCTAGGCTTTGATGCTGGTGTCATTTCTAGCAATTAATGCGACTCTCAGCCCGTAATATCAGGCTATTATGGTAGTCTGTACAAGATTGAATGCGACAGAATCAATAGAAATTGCTGCGACAGGCTACGTTTTATTCAATATTTGGTGCGACTGCTCATGCCACTGCCTACATCTGTTCGTAATATCGGCCCTACCCGACGAAGCGTGTCTGGCTACTATGCCTTTCGCGGGGAGGAGTCTATTGCGTTCGAGTCGACGCTCGAACGTGATTTCCTCATCAAGGCTGACTTCGATGTAAGCGTCCTTGGTGTGATTTCCCAGCCGTGCGAGATTCCGTTTCATCATCCCGTGACCGGTAGGCGCTACACCTACACGCCGGATTATTTGGTTTATTACCGTCTCGGTAATCGTGATTACAGGGATTACCCAAAACCCCTCCTGGTGGAGGTCAAACCACGAGAAAAGTGGCAAGCACATTGGCGTGAATGGTCGCCTAAATGGAAGGCGGCGATGCGGCATGCCAGCAACGAGGGGTGGTCGTTTAGCATTCATGACGAGAGCCGTATTCGTGATAAGACCCTGGACAACATCACCTTCCTGGCGCGCTACAAACGAATGGTGTTTCCCTCTGTTGAAAGCCAGGCAGTGCTCAACACGGTGAGTGATATGGGGGTGGCGACCTTGGATTACCTGCTTTCCCGGCACTTCATGGGAGACATTTATCGGGCAGAAGGGATTGCACACTTATGGCACCTGCTGGCGACTCGGCAGCTAGATTGCGATATGGCTCAATCCTTTAGCCCTCTATCAGAGGTGTGGATACCCGATTATGAATAATCCTCGTGACAACACAGATGTACCCAGTAACGGTGTCGCCCAAACACGCCAACACTTGCAGATCACGGTGGGTGAGCAGGTTCAGAAAGATGACACCGTTTACCGAATTTCTCAGGTGCTCGATTTTGAGACGGTCATTGGTATAGCCGTTGAGTCCGGGCGTAGTTGTCCGCTTCGCATCAGTGAATTAACGCCTTTTCATAGCGGGCCTGTCCCCCTTGAGCAGGATATGTCTGAGATTGGGGATGCCGATTGGCGGGAGGCTGAGCATCGCCTTTCCATCATTAAGCCCTTGGTGGATCGTCATACCGTAGGGCGAGATGCAGCGGAAGAGCGTGCTAAACAAACAGGCGTGGATACGGCCACGATCTACCGTTGGTTGAAGCGGTACAAGGCGACGGGCTCGGTGCTTGCTTTGATTCCTCAAAAGCCAGGATGGAAGAAGGGTAAGTCGCGTATCCCTGCGCATGCCGAGGCGGTCATCCAGGAAGTCATCAAAGACGTGTACCTGACGCTGCAGCGTCCCTCTGCGCAAAAAGCGGTACAGGAAGTGATGCGGCGTTGTCATGAACGGCGCATCGACCCGCCGAGTCCTGGTACCGTTCGTGCTCGTCTGCGGGATATTCCAGAGCGTGACCGGTTGCGTGGCCATGGCTTTAGAGACAAAGCCATTAACAAGTTCCAGCCAGCGGCCGGAAAGTTTCCCAATGCGGACTATCCGCTAGCGGTCATGCAGATTGACCACACGCCTGCCGATATTATTTTGGTCGATGACGTGCATCGCAAACCGATTGGCCGACCATGGATCACGTTGGCCATGGACGTGTGCACTCGCGTAGTCACAGGCTATTACTTATCGTTCGACCCACCCTCTGAAACATCCGTCGGCATGTGTGTGGCTCAATCAATGCTGCCTAAAGATGAATGGTTGCTGCTGCATAACGTGGAGGCTGAGTGGCCGGTATGGGGCACGCCCGCCACGATTCATGTCGATAACGGCCCCGATTTTCGCTCAGAGACGTTTCGGCGCTCATGCCTAGCCTATGGAATCAATCTTGAATTTCGGCCTGTTAAGCAGCCTCGTTACGGTGGACACATCGAGCGGTTGCTGGGCTCTCTTCTCAAGGAGATCCATAACCTGCCTGGGACGACCTTTTCCTCCATTAAAGAGAAAGAGGGGTACGATCCAGAGAAGCACGCGGCCATGACGAAAAGCGAGTTTGAAGAGTGGCTGGTGACGTTGATTTGTAAGGTTTACCACCAGCGTCTTCATTCTGG
>MDSY01106025.1_pt1 | contig 50387 bp, 48 predicted proteins | sample 811131 | NCBI WGS metagenome assembly MDSY01 (sample SAMN05326643, study PRJNA326480) | marine metagenome | isolation source: seawater | place: Atlantic Ocean: South West | collected 2010 | reverse complement strand
TTAAGCATTGTCATCACCATAAATAACTATACAAAAAATAATACTGTACAAGTATTTAATTGTACAGTATTATTTTTTGTATAGTTATTTATGGTGATGACAATGCTTAAAAAATCGTCTATCTGGCAAAAAGTGACTGCGCAACAGTTCCCTGTAAATTATCCCACTACTGATCTGACACAGCCTTCTCAACCACCCTATCAGGCGCATATGGGGCAGGCATATATGGGTCGGACCTTGATCGAAGAACTAAAACAAGCCGCTAGCTCAGTAGACTTTAAAGAGATGCTTAATCGGTCTACCACATTGGCCAGATTCGCTAAAATATCGGCTAATACGATGCTGTTACTAGACGATTTGAGATCCATGTCAAAAAACAATGCTATGGCCACTTTCTTAGCCATTGAATCAGTGGCTGAAATTCAGCACGAAAGTGCCAACACTATTCTCATAGACTGCTTAACACACTCAGACTCAAGCGTGCGGCGCCAAGCAACATGGAAGCTAGCAAATCGGCGCCCTGTTGCAGCAGCTTTGCCAATGCTGCTGCAACAGCTATGCACCGGCGGCATTGACACTATGCATGCCCATCAAACACTAGCCCACTGGGCTAAAAGCGAACCTAGACTTATTTGCCAATGGCTGAGCAATGCTTTGTTGACCAATGGTGATGCCGCTGCACGGGCCAGACTAGTTGATCTTTTAGGTGTTTTAAATGCAGTAGAGGTTAATGGAATACTTTCTAAGCTAGCAGCTGATACCAGCGAATCTGTGGCGGTACGTATTGCAGCTATCAGCTCCATGGGTAGCCGCACCGGCCCATTTGGCAGCTTATTAATGCAGCTGTCTAGGCAAGATAACCACATTGGCGCCTATGCCACTCTAGCGATCCATGACCAAAAAATGCTAAATCAACCGCGCACTTCACCTATTGCTACTAATGGCGGTTTGCGCATCTGCCAATTGGTTCTGGCCAAGGTCGATAAAACCCTCAGTTTAGGAGGTTATGGCGAAACAGGTGGTGTGGCTAGCTTACTGGTGTCTTTAAGTGATGCGCTAGCGCGCCAACCTAGTATTGATCAGGTGCTTACTATCGGGCTAGGCAATATTGAGGATGCCATTAGTAGCCTTAGCTCTGCTAGAAATACTTCACAACCATACCGTATTGTTGCTGCCGGAGATGACCTCCGACCAATGAACAGCACCAGTGCCTGGGAACACTTACCTGTGCTTAAACGGAGCATAAAAAGGTGCCTGGGCAATTTTGGTGCCATTGATCTGATACATCTGCGTATGTTGGATGCAGGCACCTTTGCGGCAACACAGGTAGCTAATACCTTGGCTATCCCTATTTGCTTTAGCTTCGCACCAGATCCTCAGAACACAATGCAATCATTACAATCTGGCGGCCACTTGACCCCCCCTGCATTTTTACACGCTGATGCTCAAAGTAACCTATGGTTCCGAGCGCGCATGCTAGAGGATATGGCCAGAAGTGTGGCTCAATTAGCGCTTTTCCCCCAGCCTAAATGTAAGCTACTACTGCAAGACATACGTAAAGACCTGCACCAACATAGCCAGTATAGCCAGCATAAGCAGCACTCAGTCACTATAGCTGAAGGTATTGACATTCAACTCATTCGTCAGGCGGCATCACAGTACAAAGCCGCTCATAGTGCTGATTCTATCTATAGCACTGACACTACTTATAGCAGTGATATAAATAATAGCAACCATATGCAGGGGGTGATTAGCGACTTAGCCAATAGCATTTGCGCCAGCCGTCGACACCTGCCTATATTATTGAGTGTTGGGCGCTTTCACCCAGTTAAAGGTATGGCACGAATCGCTGCTGCCTGGGCTGATGACCCATTGCTTTATAACACCTGCAATCTGGTATTGGTGGGAGGCAATCTAAGCCACCCCTCAGATATTGAAATCACTGTTATGGAAGCGATTGAACACTGTGTACCAGCCAACGATCATCGGCGAGCTGGCTTGATTCTGCTGGGTGGTCGCCCAAGGGCCGACATTGCGCACCTCATGGTAGCCACTATGATGGGCCGTTCACAGTATTGGGCAAGCGGTGGTATTTATGTAGATGGTGCACTCAAAGAGGAGTTTGGCCTAGCTTTGATAGAAGCACTTACCACCGGCCTGGTGGTTGTGGCGCCAAGTACTGGGGGGCCCTCCACCTATGTTGACCACAATGATACTGGTATTCTTGTGGACCCTGAACATGATCTGGGGCAAGCCATTCACCAGGGGTTTGCTCTGGTAGAGCGTTCGGGAAGAAGCCTTAAAGCCCGCAACATGGTTGAACAACACTACGCCATTGATACCATGGCAGAAAAACTAACCTCCTTGTATTTAACAGTGCGAGATAAAGCATGACATTACTAGTTATTAGCCCCGATTTTATCTCTCACTACAGCCCTTTGGCAGTAGTAGCTCGTGCTGCCAAATTGGCAGGTAAACGAGTCATTGTTGCCACCGGCGTCATTATGGCGCCTCATGTGCAAGCAGAAGGTTTTGAATGGATATTACTGCAGTTAGGTAAAGGAGCTAATAGTGGTATAGCTGATCAAAACCCTGCTATAAAGCGTTTCTTAAGCGCCACAAAAGAGGGAGCAATGGCGACCATTCGTTGCCAAGCCTTGGATAGGGAAAAAGACTTATTATGGCAACCAGAGCAAGTAGCAAAAAATATTGCACAGTTGTGTGAGCAAATAGAGCCTGATAACATTTTGGTGGACCATATTTCTTTTGGTTCTACCCTAGGGGTGTATGCCACAGGACGAAAATTCACCACCCTTATCCCTGGCCACCCTAGCCAACTGCCCGTTGGCCAGGAACGTTATGGCATTCCGGCGCAGTGGCCTTCATGCATGCAGCCTGAGCCTGCGGTACTGGCACAACAAGAGCAGATTACAGACCGAGTAACTGCTGCATTTACTAAGCGATGGAATGAAGCTTTAGCAATAATTGCGCCCACTATGGCACCTGTTAAGGACGCTTTTCGGATTCATGGAGACCTAGTGCTCTACAATAGTTCAAAGCAATATCAGGCTACTAGCCGCTCGCCAAACCTGCCCAAAAACCACCAGTTTATTGGTCCACTAATTCGTGACGAAGTACTTGCAGAGCCTTACCGGCAATGGCTTGAAGAAGCTGATGGAAGGCCTCAGGTGTATGTTGCTTTAGGCACTTTTTTGTCACACCGCGCAGACGTTTTGGGCAATATATCAGACGCACTTCAACAGGCTGGGGCGCGCGTGGCTATGGCCATTGGAGCAACCCCTATAGCGGAGTTTGAGCCCTTGCCAAAGGACTGGCTCATTGAACCCAGCTTACCGCAGGTAGGATTGTTACGTGGATGCGACATCATCATACATCACGGTGGTAATAATAGTGTTCAAGAGGCCTTGGGTTTGGGTGTACGGCAAATTATAATGCCTTTTTCTACAGATCAGTTTGCTAACGCCGCAGATCTAGAGCGCACCGGGCATGCCAGTGTGGTGTCACCCAACCATATTTGTATTGCTACATTAGCCCAACTGATCAAAAGCACTATGGCGCTGCCTAAACCAGAAAAACTTATGCCACTAAACCCTAAACTCTTGGCAAGCACTTTGACTGGGCATAAGCACTAATTTTAACCCAAGCACTACTTTAAATGAGCAGGGCTAGTTTTCATTGCGGGCAATATAACGATCGCGTATTAAACGTAACCGAACACCCCAGCTTAAAATGGGCTGCAGGGGTAATGGGCTAGGTTTTGGGCGCACTTGGATCATAGCGATGGTATCGGTCATTTGACCACTGGCCATATAGGCCATCTGCTCGCCAAATAAGGTAGCCAAACCAATGCCACCACCGTTGTAACAGCCAGCCACTAGAAGTTTGGATTCTAACCGATCAAACACTTGAGCATTATTGCCACTGATGCAGGTGATACCAGACCAACAGCTATCAAACAAATCATCCCCCAACTGAGGAAAGCGGCGCTTTAAACCCTTTAAATGCTTTACTTTGCGCTGCAACAGATGATCAGCTGACATGTTCATACTAGGCCAAACTTCAGCAGTATTGCGCACCATAATGCGCTTATCATGTGTTAACCGCACGGTGGCGCCCATGGCTTGTGCAGACAACAAACCCCATGCCTTAGGGCTACCCATGGCCTGGTATTCGGTATCAGTTAACGGCCTGGTCATACTGGCAGATAGCGTGAGTGGAAACGCGCGCTGACGTTTTAATCCAGCGCTGGCCATAAAACCATTCACTGCCATCAATAATTGTGGAGTTTTAACCTGACCCATCGGTGTGGATACTAAAAAATCTGCACCCTGCTTACGCGATGTTAAAACTGGGCTGTTTTCATATAAGGTAACATTGGCAGGCAAGATATCAATATAAGCGCGAGCAAGCTTAGCAGGCTGCAGCATAATGCCACCGGCCGTCCATAATGCTTGAGTATAATAGTCAGTACCTAGACGTTGACTAAGCTCAGCACCCCCAAGCAAACTGTGCTCTAACTCTAGCTCTTGCAACAACTCACTAAAGCGCTGTAATTTAGCCTCGTGCGCTGGCACTGCTGTCGCATGAAATTTACCACTGGCTTCCCAATCACAATCTATTTGTTGTTCGGTAACGAGTTGAGTAACACAGTCTACACCGGCTTTATTAAAGGCATATTTTTCCCGGTATTGCTGCAGGCCTGTGTCGGACATATGGCCATCATTAAGGGTTGAATCAACCAGATACCCAGAGTTTCGAGAACTAGCCCCTTCACCAGCACGTTGAGCTTCAATAATAATAATTTTAGCGTTGGGGTTAAGTTCTGCAAATTTTCTAGCTGCCGACAAGCCAGTGTAGCCAGCACCAACAATCACAAAATCTGCCGCATGCTCACCATGTAGACTGGCATTGGCTTGACGCGAAGATAGCGCTTGGGTCCAACCACAGGTTTGATCATTAATAGGTAATGGTGCGAACACCTTACGTTCCATTCGATTCATTCCTTAGAAGACTCAAGCTGCCGCATATACTCTGCAGGGTCGATGGCGATGCCTAATGAACGCTTTTCGATGTAGAAACCTTTTTTAGATTCGCGGCAACGAAAACACACATAAGCTCCCACCTCAAACTCAAGGGTTTTGCTAGCAGAGAAATAGGCATATTCTTGTTCGGCAATCACAAGGGTGTGAATGTAGTATTCTGGCATCCCTAACCATTCGACATGGGGACCATCGGTAGCAACAGATTGAAGATAACCGCGGCCTTGAATGGCTTTAGCTTTGACGTAGGGCTTGCGAGCCATATATTTTCCTAAACGAGACGATTACACTAACGCTATTGTATCTAGCTTAAACCTTGGCGTCAGCCAAAATACCACGAATATGTCATCTAATCATGCCCACTCTCAATAACCCACAGCACTTTGAAGTGACGCCTATAGGCTTCATTCATTCATGTTTTAAGGAAAAGTTTGCCACTCCTCGCCAACCTGGCCTTGTGCCTGCAGCTTTCGCGCAAGTGCAATTATACCCACCTTACAATCAAGCTGATGCCGTGGCTGGGCTTGAGGAGTTTTCTCATATTTGGCTAACGTTTGTATTTCATCAAACAGCGCAGCAAGGGTGGAAACCCAAAGTGCGGCCACCAAGGCTAGGTGGTAATAAAAAGCTTGGCGTATTTGCCACCCGATCTACCTTTAGGCCCAACCCTTTGGGGTTGTCATTAGTAAAGCTTGAATCCATTGATACTAGCAACGGTGTTATCCTGCATGTGAGTGGTGCCGACTTAATAGATCAAACGCCCATTTTAGACATTAAACCTTACTTGCCTTGGGTAGAAGCTATAGCAGATGCCAAAAGTGGCTTCGCAAGTAGCGACCAAGTACTGCAACTGCCGATCCAGTACAGTGAGCAAGCCCAGCAGTTTTTAGCCACCAGACCAGAACTGTTTGAGCTTATTGAACAGGTATTATTACATGACCCTAGGCCTGCATATCAGCAAGACCCAGAGCGCATTTATGGCTGCAAAATTACTGATATTAACTTGCGTTGGCAAGTGGGTTGGCAGCACATAGATGTGCTTGAAATTAGCCAATAATATGACTTAGCTATGCTAATATGTCACCAGCACAAGATAAAAATTATCACTTATGACTCCTGAACAACTCATCGCTTTAGATCAACAACACGTTTGGCACCCGTATGCCTCTATGGATAATCCACCACCAGCCTACCCTGTGGTTAGTGCCAGCGGCGTAAGGCTCACCTTAGCCGATGGCCGCGAGTTAATCGATGGCATGGCCTCTTGGTGGTGCGCGGTGCATGGTTACAACCACCCCCACCTCAACGAGGCCATGCACCGTCAAATCGCAGACATGCCCCATGTGATGTTTGGGGGTATTACTCACGCTCCTGCCGTAACCTTGGCTAAGCGATTAGTGGATCTTACCCCTGCTGGTTTGGATAAAGTATTTTTTGCAGATTCCGGCTCTGTGGCTGTAGAAGTAGCCCTAAAAATGGCTCTGCAATACTGGCATTCCAAGGCTCAACCCAACAAAAACCGTATGCTCACCATACGTAACGGCTACCATGGCGATACTTTTGGTGCCATGGCGGTATGTGACCCTATTAATGGCATGCACTCGTTATTTGCCAGTGTATTACCACAGCATCATTTTGTTGATGCTCCACCTATGGGTTTTGATCGAGTGATGCAAGAGGGTGACCTAGCACAACTTGAAGATAAAATGCGCGAGCACCAACATGGCATTGCCGCGTTAATCTTAGAGCCTATTGTGCAAGGTGCTGGTGGTATGCGTTTTTATAGCCCACAGTGGCTAAAGGGTGCAGCTAAGCTATGTAAACAATATAACATTTTGTTAATTGCCGACGAAATAGCCACCGGCTTTGGCAGAAGTGGTGCTCTGTTCGCCTGCGATCATGCCCAAGTTAAACCTGACATCATGTGCCTAGGCAAAGCTATTACTGGCGGTACTATGAGTTTTGCGGCAACCTTAACCACTAGCGAAATTGCCACCAGTATTTCTCGGGGCGAAGCCAGTTGCTTTATGCATGGGCCAACCTTTATGGCCAACCCTTTAGCTTGTGCGGTGGCCAATGCTAGTTTAGATTTACTAGAGCAAAGTGATTGGAAAAGCCAAGTAGCTGGCATCAACAAGGGCCTTAACAACTTACTACAACCCGCCAAAGCCTTGGCTTATGTTGAAGACGTGCGCGTATTAGGCGCCATTGGGGTAATACAAGTGACCCAAGCAGTCGATCTTGGCATCATTCAAAAAATGTTTGTAGCAGAAGGCGTATGGGTGAGGCCTTTTGGCAAGTTGGTTTACGTAATGCCCCCCTACATAACCAGCCCACAAGACTTAGCGTTACTGTGCCAAGGTATGTTACGCGCATTAAAACGATATTTTTATCAACTAGATCAAGCTAGCCAACCTAGTGCGCTTAAGTAAGGCTGAGTAAAAACAATGTCACAAACTAGAATAGACCCCCACTTTGATGTGCTATTTAGCTGCAACCTGCAGGTAAGAGTGGCTGATTTAAACTACGGCAACCACCTAGGTAATGATCGCGTTTTGAGCTATTTCCACGAACTTAGAGTGTTATGGCTTAGTCACTATAACCTCAGCGAGCAAGACGTAGGTGGTTGTGGCCTTATTATGACCAGCGCTAAAGTAGCGTACCTTAACCAAGCACACTTGCATCAGTTGCTTACCTTAACACTAGGCGTACGAGAAGTAGGCAAAGCTCGATTTACATTAGTGTATAAGCTCATAAACGACCAAACTAACCATGTTGTCGCCTTAGGTGAAACCAACATGAGCTGCTTTGACTACGTCTGCCAAAAGCCTGCTAGAGCGCCCCAACAGCTGTTAAATATTCTCACTTAATCCACCTACCCGCTTACCTTCAACCTAACAAAGGCATCACACCAGTCACTGTAAAAGCTTCTACCGCACTAACGAAAGGACTAACTAATAAAAAGTGGCGGTGGAGAAGGTGAGAGCATGAGTGACGGTGACCAATAGACCAACTACCACCATCGAATTACCAAGTTATTGGTCAAGGCATACATTAAAAAATATTTTTGGCAGCGTATTAGTCAGGGTTTAAACTTCACCCATTTTTAAGAATACCAACACGACATTTCAAACGCAGAGGCGTTGCTAGAAAAACAGCAACGCTACCCGCCACCGTGCTTTAGCTTAGTTGCTCAAAAATTGGTTTAGTCAAAGGATACTAATCAAAGTATGCATAGCAATATGTGATGGGTTCTAACCCAAAGCGCTGAGCTTCACACAGTTGGCATTCACTATTAGCCGAGACACGGGTGTAGTTTTCACATTCGAAACATAAGGCTTTATCCACCGCTTGCCACTGCAAGCCTGGAAACTCTTGCCAGTGTTTACCTAACGTTAAGATCTCATGGCCTTTAAGCAAGTCACCCGGGTGGTAGCGGCCTACAATAATCTTAATACGCTGCTCTACTGCCCGTTTGCGTCTTTGATTTTCTACTTGCTGCTGATCAGGGGCCATGTGCCTGGCCAGAATACTCATGGTATCAGCCATACCTTGTTGCTGCTGGCTATAGTGCTTGAGGGCGTGTTCAAGCTGAGCATTACGCCCAAGTGGAATAATATAGGCTAATAAGCTTGGGTCCCAATGACCACCCGCCAAGTGCAATGATTCCATTAAGTCGATGTTGTGATCACCATATAACCGTAAGTCATTGGCGGTAGTAATCAATTCATAGCCGATGGGCAATTGGCTTAGCAACGAGTTACTAATACCTCTATCCACTTGTGTTTCTTCATCATTAAACCAGTCACTCATCGCTTCACCTATGCAGGTTATACTGTAACGGTTATTCCATATCGTCATAGCCATCATAGCTATGAACAAGGTCTTCAAAACGGGTGTATTTACCGATAAAAGCTAGGCGTGAGGTACCTATAGGGCCGTTACGCTGTTTACCAATGATAATTTCGGCCTTGCCTTGATCTTCACTGTCTTCGTTATACACTTCATCACGGTAGATGAACATGATGAGGTCGGCATCTTGCTCGATGGCGCCAGATTCACGTAAGTCTGAGTTTACAGGCCGCTTGTTGGGGCGGTTTTCCAAACTACGGTTAAGCTGAGAAAGGGCGATAACTGGACATTTTAATTCCTTTGCTAAGGCTTTCAATGAACGTGAAATTTCAGAAATTTCTGCGGTACGGCCTTCAGTGTGGCCTTTAATCTGCATCAACTGAAGGTAGTCGATCATGATCATACCAACGCTACCATGTTCACGGGCAATACGCCTGGCCCTAGTGCGCATTTCAGTTGAGCTTAAGCCTGCACTGTCATCAATATATAATGGTTTGTCTTTGAGTAAATTTACTGCACCAGTAAGCTTAGGCCAATCATCTTGCTCTAATTTACCCGTACGCATTCGGGTAGCATCAATTCGGCCAAGAGAGGCCAACATACGCATCATCAACTGCTCAGCTGGCATTTCCATACTGAATACCAGTATGGGCTCGTCACCAATGATCGCCGCATTTTCAACAATGTTCATGGCAAAGCTGGTTTTACCCATTGATGGTCGGCCCGCCACAATAATTAGATCAGATTTTTGTAGGCCTGCCGTTTTGGAATCTAAGTCGGTGAAGCCAGTACTAATTCCTGTAATGGCACTGTCAGAGCGAAACAGGAGATCAATGCGTTCCACTGCGCCTTTAAGAATAGGGTTAACGTACTGCGGGCCACCTTCTTTTGGTCGTGCTTCCGCAATTTCAAACACTTTGCGCTCTGCTTCGTCCAACACATCATCAGAAGAGCGGCCTTCTGTGTGGAATGCCGAATCAGCGATGTCGTTTGCTACCGTAATAAGCTGACGTAATATGGCCCTTTCACGTACGATATTGGCGTATGCAGTAATGTTTGAGGCGCTGGGAGTATTTTTAGCTAGCTCACCTAGGTAACTTAGACCACCCGCATTAGCTAACTCATCTATACGACTTAATTCTTCTGACAGAGTAATAACATCTATCGGTCGAGAATCACCCACCAGTTTAGTCATTACACGGAAGATGAGTCGGTGATCTTGGCGATAAAAATCAACCTCTGCCACCGCCTCAGAAACTCGGTCCCATGCCATTTCATCCAACATCAAACCACCCAGCACAGACTGCTCTGCCTCTAGCGACTGAGGAGGCACCTTGAGTGCATCAAGTTGGGGATCGGTCTTAAGTAAATGTGAAGCTGGTTGCATGACAAGGTCGATTTTATAAGATGAATTCTTGCCTATGATAACCTTTACCACAGGCACAAAAAAGCCCCTTTGAAGGGGCTTTTTAACATTGCTTTACTACACCAGCGATGACAATGGCGAAGAGTTAAACCTCGTCAATGGCAAGTGCTCAGCTCTACTCAGCAATAAGCGCTACAGTGACTTCGATAGTGATATCACTGTGAAGTTGGATAGCAACGGCAGTTTCGCCTAAAGCGCGCAGAGCACCTTCAGGTAGACGTATTTCAGTCTTGTCAACGGCATGGCCAGCTTCTACTATGGCAGCAGCTATTTCGTTAGTACCGATAGAACCGAACAACTTACCTTCCTCACCAGCGTTAGCAGCGATGGTTACAGTTAGTTCGCCAATCGCATCTGCACGAGCTTGGGCAGCAGCTAGCTTTTCAGCGGCAGCAGCTTCAAGGTCTGAGCGACGTGCTTCAAAAGCTTCAATGTTAGCTTTGTTAGCAGGTACAGCTTTGCCAGTTGGGATTAGGAAGTTACGGCCGTATCCAGCTTTAACTGAAACGGTGTCGCCAAGTGAGCCTAACTTACCAACTTTTTCAAGAAGAATTACATTCATGTTTAAATCCTTAATTTGCTCAACATGTATACACGAAGAGTCTAATTCTATTTTTTCGCCCTAACTGGCAAACGTTGTCGCAATTTGAACACACTGTCCAAAGTGGCCAATATTGCCAGCAGAGTAAAGACCACTGCGCTCGATAGTAACAACCCTAAATAGGTCGCAATCAACCAAGCTCGGCCTAATTTTAATTGCTCAACCAAACCATGCACTAGTGCTAGGCCTGCGAAAAGTAATGGTATTGATAATACAAACAACCACTGTGTCATGTCGGCAATACTACTCAAACCAAATACAGCTAAAGCTAGTGTTCCCGTAAGCCATAAAGGCAAACACAATTGATGAAATTCAGTTTGAAAACCACCTGGGTTATACAACACCGACTGCCACCAACGTGCCAACACTAAACAGCCTAGTAATATGGCCATGTGCACGGCACCTAATACACCCTCCATGAGGGCTTGTAGTAGCTGCTTATCAACATTTTCTGGTAAATTTTGCTGTGCTTCTAGCTGAATGCCAGCTTCAGCAAAAGCTGCCATTACATCGTGCAAATAGCTCGCCAAAATAGGCATTGATACTACTGCAACTAAAAGGCTAGCAACCAACACAGCAGCCCAGTTTGCACTGTAGCGCAGAACGCTAGCCAAACCTGCCACACCTATTAAGGTTAGAGCAGGTGTTGGATCACCATTACTCCACCAAGCTATGGCAGGTAATAGGCTCCACATAAAAACACTGGCACCTGCTTGATGACCTTTTCGCAAGATTACCAATGCCACGGTAGCCGCGCTTATCCAAAACAACACAGGGATAATGGCAAACAATACGGCAATTATAGTTGCTTGTTTGTTGCCACGCATGGCGTATTGAGCTAGTCCGCGCATAACTATTACGACTTACTGGTGAGCGTCAGTGTATGGCAACAATGCAACGTAACGAGCGCGCTTAATAGCAGTAGAAAGCTGACGCTGGTAGCGGGCTTTAGTACCGGTAATACGGCTAGGTACAATCTTGCCAGTTTCAGATACGTAGCCTTTTAAAACTTCAATATCTTTATAGTCGATTTGAACAACGCCTTCGGCGGTGAAACGACAGTACTTACGACGACGAAAAAAACGTGCCATGTCAATATCTCCAGTTAATTATTCAGCCGCGTCTTGCGCAACTGGTGCTTCTTCAGCTTGGGCTTCTACTTGAGGAGCTTCGGCACGAGGGGCGCGTTCTTGACGACGACGGTCTTCACGGCTTTCTGCAGCTTTAACAGGAGAGTCACCAGTTTCAGCAGCTTTCATACGAACAACCATGCTGCGAATTACGGCATCATTGTAGCGGAAGTTGCTGTCTAGCTCGTCTAATGCAACATTTGAACATTCAATGTTCATTAGTACGTAGTGAGCTTTGTGAATCTTGTTAATTGGGTATGCCAAGTGGCGACGGCCCCAATCTTCTAAACGATGAATTGCACCACCATCAGCTTCAATAGTCGTGGTGTAACGCTCGATCATAGAGGGTACTTGTTCGCTTTGGTCTGGATGGACCAAAAAGATAATTTCATAATGACGCATTGCTGCTCCTTATGGGTTAAATAGCCTTAAGCGTTTAGTAATTCGTTATTGAACGACAACCTTAAAGCAAGGAGGTAAATCACACCTAAAAATGTGATGAAATATTATACGTAAACTTGTAGCCAGGCACAAGCTACCATGCTTTTAGAAATTACCAAGGACACGGGCTTACTCTGGACATTGGCAGTGGCCGCTGTCACAATCCGGCAGGCTAAGCTCACACCCGCAAGAAGAGCTTACGGCAAAACACTCATAAACACTTAAATTGGCGCCAGCCCTAGTGCCATAGAACAGTAATGAACAAACCAAACCTAGACTGAGGCAATATTATGTGGAACATCTATTTATCTGGCGAAATACATACCGACTGGCGCGAGCAAATTATTGCCCGCTGCGCGGCACTTAAACTACCAGTTAATTTTACTTCTGCTTACACCAATCATGAAGCTAGTGATGCCGCTGGCGATCACTTAGCAGATACCGCAACCAGCTTTTGGCGTGACAACCAATCGGCTAAGGTAAATGCCATTCGTACCAAAAACCTCATTGCCCAAGCTGACATCGCCATTATTAGATTCGGCGACAAATATAAGCAGTGGAACGCTGCTTTTGATGCAGGTTACTGCAGTGCCATGGGTACGCCATACATCACCTTGCATAGTGAGGACATTATTCACCCTTTGAAAGAAGTAGATGCAGCAGCGATGGCTTGGGCTACAGATGTTGATCAAGTCATCACCACCCTTCAGCACGTGTGTAGCTAAAACACCCAACAAGGACGTTGCACAATGAGCAAACACACAGGCGACTTAGGCACTAAACCCATACTGGGGTTATTCTTTGGTATGGCTGCGCCAATCGCTGTGGGCATGATGGTGCATGGCCTTTACAATGTTGTTGATGCTATTTTTGTGACCCGCGCCATTGGTGTGAATGCCATGGGAGGTATTTCCATTGTATTTCCCATTCAAATGTTTATTTTTGCTTTAGCTACTTTGGTAGGCAGCGGCATGGCTTCAATTGTGGCTAGGCAACTAGGTGCAAAGCAAGACAATGAAGCCAATGCCACCATTGATATCGCCTTTCGTTTAGGTTTAACCATAGCCATCGTTTTTACCTTTGGTATCTATTTTAATATTGATGCCTTGCTCGGGTTTTTAGGTGTGTCACAAGCACTGTGGCCATACGCTTACGATTATCTGATGCCATTAGTATTATTCAGCTTTCCCATCGTATTGATCAACAGCATTCCCAGCGACTTATTAAGAGCCGAAGGCAAGGCTATGCTCATGATGGCGAGTATGGTGTCGTCTGCGCTACTTAACATTGTTTTAGATGCTGTATTTATCTTTGTATTAGAAATGGGGGTGGAGGGCGTAGCTTATGCCACAATATTGTCTCAGGTGTTTGCTACAGGGTTAATGTTATACTTCATCTTAGGTGGCAAAACCCACTTAAAGCTCCGCCCATTTTGCTATGATATGGACTGGACCCTTCTTAAGGGTATTTGTTTACTGGGCATACCGATTTTAATTTCCCACGCAGGAGTTTCAATATTTATTGGCCTAACTAACTATACTGTAACCCAGTTCCCTGAAGTTGACAGCGACTTGTTTGTAAGTGCTTATGGGCTTATTGGCCGCTTAATGATCTTCTTTATATTGCCTGCCATTGCCATGACTATTGCCTTTCAAGCTATTGCTGGCTACAACTATGGTGCTCAACAATATGATCGAGTACTAGACATGATTAAGTTAGGCGTTTTTTCAAGCCTATGTTACGGCTTAGCTGTTAGTGCCATGATGTTACTTATTCCTCATCAAATTATTGGCATCTTCACCCAAGATGCTCAGCTCCTGGCTACCACAGCTAGTATTGCTTTTTGGTCCTTCTTATTATTTCCATTAGCTAATGCCCACAGTGTCGTTAGCTCTTTATTTCAGGCCTTGGGCAAAGCTCGCCATGCTATTTTCTTATCCTCGTTAAGAATCTATTTTATATTGATCCCTGCATTACTCATATTGCCTAACATTTACGGTATTAATGGCATCTGGTACTCATTCCCTATTGCCGATGTTCTGGCCTTTATTGTGGTGATTTATTTTGTAATGTGTGAGCGCCGCAACCTCCATCGCCGCAATTTAAAGTCCACAAAAACCCAGCTAAACCGAGACTCTCAAAATGTATTGTGATGAAGTAGATTACCTAATCATTGGCCAAAGCATGCAGATCTTAGAGGTGGAACTAGACCCACAAGAAACAGTGATCGCCGAAGCTGGCATGATGAACTACATGGAACAAGACATTACCCTTGAGACCCGAATGGGTGATGGGTCTGTCACCAACGAAGGTTTTATGAATAAGATGTTTTCTGCCGGTAAGCGCATGCTCACAGGCGAGTCATTATTTATGACTCATTTCTCTAACGAAGGCACTAAAAAACGGCGTGTTGCTTTTGCTGCTCCCTACCCTGGCACCATAATCCCCTTAAACCTTGCCGAACAAGGCGGGCAAATACTCTGCCAAAAAGACTCCTTTCTTGCAGCTGCCCGTGGCACCAAAATAGACATCGCTTTTAACCGTAAACTTGGCGCTGGTTTTTTTGGTGGTGAAGGATTTATTTTGCAAAAGTTACAAGGTGACGGCATGGTCTTTCTACAGGCTGGCGGTACCATTGTAAAACGCCATCTCAATAATGAAACACTACGCTTAAATACGGGTTGTTTGGTGGCCTTTGGGCCCGGCATTGATTACGATGTCGAGCTAGTTAAAGGCATTAAGTCTATGCTTTTTGGCGGCGAGGGCATAGCCTTAGCCACCTTAACTGGAACAGGGGACGTATGGATTCAAAGCCTACCGTTTTCTCGCTTAGCAGACAGAATATTAGCTAACGCACCAAAAGCAGGTGGATCTCACACTGGCGAAGGGTCTATATTAAGCAGCATTAGTAGTTGATTAAACTGAGATTAGACGGAGATTAAAATGATTTTAATATTATGGGTTTTAGGCATCATCATTGTTGTCCTATTGGTTCGCACATTGCTTAGCAGGGCACCGACTAATGGCAAGCCCTTTTTAGTCCGCGCTGCTGTGGTGTTGATTTTATTGACGGCCATTGGTTTAGCACTAAGTGGTTTATGGCCTATAGCCATGAGCTTGCTGGGTGGCGTTTTAGTGTATGGCAGGCCAGTACTTCAAGCTTTTGGGGTATGGCAGACCATTAAACGTTTTACTAAGCCAAACCCAAACAGCAGCACACCTTCTGCCTCTGTTATGGCCAAATCACACGCACGACAAGTGTTAGAAGTTGAAGAGAACGCTAGCCACGAAGAAATAATAGCAGCGCACAAACGTTTGATTGCTAAAAACCACCCAGATAAAGGTGGGAGTACTTATTTGGCTAGCCAAATAAATCAGGCTAAAGACGTACTACTTAGGGATTAGTGCAGGCAAAACCACGCTGTAAATTAGCTACCCTGGCGCATCACTTGAAACCCATTTTAGTGTGCGTCACAAAGCCTTCAATTGACGTTTTAAAAACTGCCTTTCAGCATCATTTTTGCTAAGCCCAATGGCCAATGTGTAGCTTTTTTTGGCAGCTTCTATATCACCTAGTTCTGCTTCCATTTCTGCTTTGGCGGCTTGGTAGGGTTGGTAATCATGTAAATGAACATACCGTGCAATGACCTCTTGGTAAGCGTGCGCAATGGAACCTGCATAAAATAAAGCTACACAATAATTAAGCAGAAAAACGGGACTAGGCTCCATGTCGTAAAGCACCTTATATAAGCCTACTATTTGGGGCCAATCTGTGGCTTCCCAAGACTTTGAATTAGAGTGTAAGGCGCTAATCGCAGCCTGAACCTGGTAAATGCCAAGCTGGCCCTCAACCAAGGCAGACTTTACCAACTCAGTACCTTGAGCCATTTTTTCTTGATCCCACAAGCGTCTGTCTTGTAGTTTTAGGGGAATGTAAGTTTGGCTTTGAGAACTACGCGCAGATCGCCTTGAATCATGTAACAGTAAAAGTGCCAGAAGCCCTGTAACGCTAGCATGGGGTAACATCCCGTGCATTAATTTGGCCAAATAAATGGCCTCCAGAGCTAAGTCCTCTTGGGTTAAAGTTTGGCCTTCATAGGCGCTGTAAGACTCGTTATATATCAGATAGATAACAGCTAGCACTGAAGGTAAACGCTGTTCTAACGCGGCCCCCTGTGGCACTTTATAACCAATTCCCGCATGCTTAATTTTGAACTTTGCACGGCTAATACGTTTGCTCATAGCAGCCTCTGAAGTAAGGTATGCACGAGCAATTTGGCCTATTGATAAACCACAGACTACTTTAAGGGTAAGGGCTACCTGAACCTCAGGGGCTAAAGCAGGATGACAACAGGTGAACATTAATTCCAATCGATGATCTGGAATATCACTGCTGTCATATACATCATCATATTGAGTTAAGTGCGCATTTTGCAGGGCTTGTATGACTAAATCTGCATTTCGATGTTTAGCTTTTCGTAATTGATCAACTAAACGCCTGCGAGCTACGGTAAGAATCCAAGCCGCAGGTTTTTTGGGCTGACCTTTACTTGGCCTCTGTTCTAACGCCTGAGCAAGAGCCTCTTGCAGGGCATCTTCAGCTAACGATAAATCACCAGCCATAATCATTAAGGAGCCTACCAAAAGTCCATACTCAGCTCGTATGAGCCGGGTTAAACCAAGGCTGCCATTGAACTTAGCCAAAGTCATTTATCGGCCGAACCTCAATAGTGCCATAACGTGCAGTGGGTATCTGAGCAGCCCACATCATAGCCTCATCTAGATCTTTGCACTGCAACAAATAGTAGCCGCCAAGTTGCTCTTTTGTTTCTGCAAAAGGGCCATCTAAAATAATTTGTTTGCCTTGTCTGATGTGCACAGAGGTTGCTGTGGATATCGGCTGTAAAGCATTGCCGCCTTCTACAACAGCGGCAGCACTGGCACGTTGGCCAAAATCTGCGTACTGCTGCAACAATTCGGACATTGTTACATCTTCACTGCCTTCACTGCTATAAATCAACGCTAAAAATTGCATATCTTACTCCTGTATTTATCAATATAAAGAGAAGCTTTACGAGCCTTCAGTATTACATCGTTTGAGACAGGATAAAAAGGACAATTTTGAAAAGTTTATTACATAGAAAGTAAATGCTAACTACGCTGGCGTACTGCTTCAAATAAACACACACCTGCTGCCACTGAAACGTTAAGGCTACTCACCTCTCCAGCCATAGGGATTTTAACCAGCTGGTCGCACCCTTCACGGGTAAGGCGGCGCATACCTTCGCCTTCAGCACCCATCACTAAGGCCATGTTGCCAGTAAGATCTATTTGGTGAAGATGCGCAGTAGCTTCGCCTGCGGTACCGGTGATCCAGACACCAGCATGCTGTAAACTTTTAAGGCAACGAGCAAGATTAGTCACCTGCACAAAAGGAATGGTCTCTGCAGCACCACAAGCCACTTTGCTTACCGTACTGTTAAGAGAGGCTGACTTGTCTTTGGGCGCAATAACTGCGTGCACACCGGCAGCATCTGCTGTGCGCAAACACGCACCCAAATTATGGGGGTCTGTTACGCCATCTAAAATCAACAAGAATGCTGGTTCATTAAGCTCTTCTAACAGCTGAGTTAGAAAGTGTTCATCTTTAGCTGGGTTCGGAGTGCAAGCAGCAACTACGCCTTGGTGGCGCCCGTTGACCTTATTGTCTAGCTCACGGCGAGGCATTACCTGACACTCAATGCCCTGCTCGTCTGCCAACCCTTTAACCTGCTTTAAACGCTGGTCTTCACGGCCTTCTTGAAACCAAATTTCTTGCACTCGCTCGGGATTGCGCTGCAGTTTAGTTTGCACGGCGTGAATGCCAAACACGTATTCAATGTTAGCCATAATGAACGAACCTCAAATACCTTAATTTACGTCGTAGTTTTTTTAGTCGAAGGTTTTCTACGGCGCGGTTTTTTTGCGCCACCAGCAGGCTTACCCTTTTGATCAAACAAAGGCTCGTTAACTGGCGCATCAGCAGATTTAACGGCGCCAGCCTTATTAGCATTATCAGCACTGGGTTTCTTTGCCTTAGGTTTTGATTTTGGCTTAGCCTTTGATTTAGGTTTTGGCCCAGTTTTCGACTTAGTTGTTGGTGGTGCATCGGCCAACTCAAAATCAATTTTCTTTTCGTCTAGGTCTACCCTAACCAGCTTCACTTCAACACTGTCGCCCAAACGGAAACTTTTGCCACTGCGCTCGCCTTGAAGGCTATGTTTAGCTGCGTCAAAGTGGTAATAATCGCCAGGTAAGGCACTGATATGCACCAAACCTTCTACATACAGATCTTCTAGCTCAACAAATAAACCAAAGCTAGTTACGGCATTAATGGTGGCGTAAAAGTAATTACCTATATGGCCCTGCATGTATTCACACTTAAGCCAGCCTTCTACATCCCACACAGCAGCATCTGCACGTCGCTCAGCCATTGAACAATGCTCACCAAAAACCACTACGTCGGCAGTAGTGTATGGGTACCATGGCGACGGGGGCTGTTTTTGCGTGGCTTTTATGCGCTTAACATAACGGCTTAACTGCTTACTTTGAATGACACTGCGAATAGCACGGTGAACAAGCAGATCTGGGTAACGACGAATAGGCGACGTGAAGTGTGCGTAAGCGTCGTAACCTAAACCAAAATGCCCTTCATTTTCTGGTGTATAAACGGCTTGGCTCAACGAACGCAACATCACTGTTTGCACTAGATTTGCGTCTGGACGGCCCTTAATAGAGCTCAACAACGCTTGGTAGTGCTTTGGCTTTGGCTCGTCACCACCTTGTAATGACAGCCCCATTTCACCTAAAAACCCACGTAGATTTTCTAACTTGCTAGGTTTGGGCCCCTTATGTACGCGGAATAATCCATCTAGCTTGTGCTTGGCTAAAAATTTGGCCGTACTCACGTTAGCCGCCAGCATACACTCTTCTATGAGTTTATGGGCGTCGTTGCGATGCACTGGCACTATGTCAGTTATCTTGCGGTCTTCACCAAAAACAATACGGGTTTCTTGGGTTTCAAAATCAATCGCACCGCGGGCATCACGAGCAGAACGCAAAGCACCATATAGCTTATGCAATTGGTCCACAGGTTTAACCACATGCTTGTATTCTTGACGTAAAGTCTCACATTGCTCATCAGCTGAATCTAACATCGCACCGACTTTGGTGTATGTTAGGCGAGCATGGGAGTAGATAAGGCCTTCATAAAATTCGTAGCCACTTAACTTGCCCTTACTACTAATGGTCATCTCACACACCATGACCAAACGATCAACATGGGGATTAAGAGAACATAAACCATTAGAGATGGCTTCTGGAAGCATAGGGATGACACGCTCAGGAAAATACACTGAGGTTGCGCGTTTATGGGCTTCTGCATCTAGGGCTGTGCCCGTGCGAACGTAGTGGCTCACATCGGCAATAGCAACGTATAAACGCCAGCCACCTAAGGTTCTTTTACGACAATAAACTGCGTCATCAAAATCGCGGGCATCTTCACCGTCAATGGTAACAAAGGGCAAGTCACGAAGATCAATGCGGTCCAGCTTATCAGCTTCGGTAACTTCTGGGGCAAGCTTAGAGGCCTCATTGCTGGCCTCTAAAGGCCATTCATGGGGTATCTCATGGGTCCGAATAGCCACATCAATCTCCATTCCTGGAGCCATGTGCTCACCCAATATTTCTTCCACTTCACCAATAGCTTGAGTTCGTTTATTAGGCTGGTGGGTGATACGTACAGTAACGTACTGGCCATGTTTAGCTTGCAATACGTTGTCGTTGGAGATGAGAATGTCTTGGCTAATACGCTGATTATCTGGGCGCACAAAAAAAACGCCGTCTTCCTTCATGAACCGGCCTACCACTTGATGGGTATTATGCGCAGTCACCTCAACAATGGCGCCTTCACTACGGCCTTTACGGTCTACTCCAGTAATACGAGCCAGGGCCTTGTCACCATCAATCACCGCCCGCATTTGACTGTGATTGAGAAATAAATCATCACCGCCTTCATCGGGCTTTAGAAAACCAAAGCCATCGCGGTGGCCAATGATGCGACCGTGTATAAGGTCCATTTTATTAATGGCACCGTAAGCGCCTTTGCGGTCACTGATAAGTTGACCATCGCGCTCCATGGCACGTAATCGACGACGTAGTGCTTCTACATCCTCTGCCTCAAACAAGGCGAGTTCAAAACTGACCTGTTTAAGTGTGGCTGGGCCGCTACGGTCACGCAAGTGATCCATAATAAATTCGCGGCTAGGAATTGGATTGTCGTACTTTTGTGCCTCACGCTGAGCGTGTGGATCGTCTATTTGTGTCATTTTTTCCTAGGCACCAAATGAATGGCGTTTAACAATTGTTTCAACTCGATCTGGGCCAGTAGATATAATATCCACAGGTGCCTCAATCAAGACTTCAATACGGGCAATGTAGGCCAGCGCAGCAGCAGGTAATTCTGCTTCTGTTTGCGCCCCTACGGTAGACTCAGTCCAACCCGGCATAGTTTCGTAAATAGGGGTCACTGCTGCAAAACCTTCAGCGTCGTTCGGGCAAGATACAGACTTACCATTAGCATCATGGTACGCCACACACATCTTAATTTCGTCCATACCATCCAGTACATCCAGCTTGGTAAGACAGATGCCAGACACGCTGTTAATTTGGATAGCATGCTTAAGCGCTACTGCATCAAACCAACCACAACGACGCCCCCGGCCTGTGGTAGCACCAAATTCATGCCCTCGCTCAGCAAGACCTACACCTACATCACAGAACAGTTCTGTGGGGAATGGGCCACTGCCAACACGAGTAGTGTAGGCTTTGGTGATGCCTAAAATATAATCCAGATACAACGGACCAAAACCAGAACCGGTAGCCGTGCCACCAGCAGTGGTGTTAGAAGAAGTAACGTATGGGTAGGTGCCATGGTCAATGTCTAGCAAGGTGCCTTGGGCGCCTTCAAATAAGATGTCTGCACCTGCACGACGTAAGTCGTGAAGCTGCGCAGTTACATCAGTAAACATATCTTTAATCTGCTCTGCTTGAGCCAAGGCAGTTGCTAACACTTCGTTATAATCTAACGGCTTAACCTGGTAAAAATTCTCCAGCACGAAGTTATGGTAAAGCATAATTTCTTTTAACTTAACAGCAAAGCGCTGTGGGTCAAGTAAATCGCCTAAACGTAAACCACGGCGCGCTACTTTATCTTCGTAAGCTGGTCCGATACCGCGGCCTGTAGTACCGATTTTCTCTTCACCACGGGCAATTTCACGCGCCTGGTCTAGAGCAACGTGATAGGGCAAAATCAAAGGGCAAGCAGTGCTAATACGCAAACGCTCACGGACAGGAATTCCACGCTCTTCTAGCCCACTCATTTCTTTCAATAACGCGTCCATGGCAACTACCACGCCGTTACCGATAAAGCAGGTCACTGTGTCGCGTAAAACACCTGAAGGAATCAAGTGCAAAACTGTTTTTTTGCCTTCGATCACTAACGTATGGCCAGCGTTATGGCCACCTTGGAAACGTACCACTGCCGTGGCCTGATCAGTGAGTAAATCAACGATCTTACCTTTGCCTTCATCACCCCATTGAGTGCCTAAAACGACGACATTCTTGCCCATAATATTTTGCTCTAGTTTGTTGCTGTTACCCGTGATAACACGCAAAAATTAAAATTCGTAGTTTATGATAGAACCCTATCTAAACTGAGTCTAAACTAAGGATGTAGGAACGATTTTCCAACCATCCTGTTGCCAAACCAATTGGCGAGAACAGTGCTGTGGCGTTGGGCTATCAGATAACTGTGCAACCAAACGTTGGCCTTGCTGGCGTAACTGAGATTGTATTAACCATAGGCTTTGGCGCTGCTCATTGTTCAACTGTGCTTCCATAGGCATTGCAATAGCGTCTGCCTGGACTAAGGGCACCTCAGACAATTCTGCCAGTACCTTTAAGTCGGCACTAAACCCTGTGGCTGGCCGTGCCCGGCCAAACACCTTACCAATATCATCATAACGCCCACCCTTAGCAATAGCTTGACCAAAAGCCGGGGTGAGAGCCGAAAAAACCACACCCGTGTGGTATTCATAGCCACGCAGTTCGGCCAAATCAAAGTATAGAGTGACCTTCGGGAAGCGAGCACTCACAGCCGCTGCCAACTCACGGAGGTACACAATGGCAGCAGAGGCTTGTGCCGACACGTTACCAAATAGTATTTCAGCCTGCTGCAATACTGATATTTCACCGTATAAGCGAGGCAGCTGTGACAATATGGTTTTTGCCCCATCTGGTAAATCCATAGCGCCAACCAAGGCGTCTATATCTGCTACTGCTTTACTTTGCAGTAGGTTAAATAATTCTCTTTCATCGTCATCGGCTAAGCCAATCGCTTCAATTAGGCCTCGGTAGATACTCACGTGGCCTAAATCTAAAGTAATGGGGTGTTTAATGTCTACCCTAGTGAGTGTTTCTAACATCAAACTAATCACCTCAAGATCACTATCTATACCCGAGTGGCCATAGATTTCAGCGCCCATTTGCAAAGGAGTGCGAGAGGCTAATGGGTTGGCTGCACTTGTATGCAGCACAGTGTTTGAGTAGCACAAGCGATTAATACCATCACAGGCAATGCTGTGGGCATCAATGCGGGCTACCTGGGGGGTAATGTCTGCACGAATACCCATAGTGCGACCCGTTTTTTGGTCAATCACCTTAAAGGTTGCCAAATCTAAATCATCACCAGTACCAATCAACAATGAATCAATGTATTCGATCAGTGGTGGCATGACTAAATCGTAGCCCCATGCCTGATAGAGGTCTACCACCGTGCGCCGTAGGCCTTCTATACGGGCAGCTTCTGGCGGCAATACTTCTTTTACGCCATCCGGCAATAACCAACGATTTACACGACTCATGTGAGTTTTTGTTCCAAAAAAATTTGCATTAAATCAACGAACTAAAGCAGCAAAGCGAGCCCTAATAGCATACTAGCCAAGCCTAAAAAGCGCATATTTCGGTCACTGATCTGCGCCAACTGAACCACTAGTTGACGCCATCTTTGTGGGTATAAAAAAGGCAAAATGCCTTCTATTATCAGCATTAAGCAAAAAGCCACCAGTAGATGTTGTATCAATTCGCTCATGGTTTTTTACTAATACGTCAAACACAAAAAAACCGAGCATCATACGATCCCTCTCGGACCCTACTTCTCGGTTGCACAATTGTACTTCTTTAAGCCATAAATGACCACCTTTGAGTCTTAAAAGCCAGCCACTAAAAAGGGCCCCACAAGGCCCTTTTTTATTTTACTCAAAACCAGTCAAAGACCTACTTCAAAGTAGACTGATTCATGTACTTAAAGAACTCACTGTCAGGTTCAATCAGCATCACGTCACCACCAGCACCAAAGGTTTTACGATAGGCATCTAAGCTACGATAAAAACTATAGAACTCTGGATCCTCGTTAAAGGCAGCAGCGTAGGTTGCCGCTGCAATGGCATCGCCATCACCACGAACAAGCTCTGACTCACGGTAAGCATTGGCTTCAATGATCGTTTCTTGACGATCTGCATCAGCACGAATACCTTCAGCAAGCTCCTTACCCTGAGATCGTAACTCACGGGCTTCACGCTCACGCTCGGTGCGCATCCGTCCGTAAACAGACTCACTTACTTCTGGTGGCAAATCGATACGCTTGACACGTACGTCAACCACTTCGATGCCCATGTCTGCAATAACCACCTGGTTAAGCTCTTTACGCAGCTCGTCCATTAGCTCATCACGCTCACCAGAAACAACTTCGGTTAAGGTTCGCTCACCAAACTGATTACGCAAACCAGTATCTACCCGCGAAGCAAGCAGCTTTGCAGCGGTAAATTCATCACCAGAAGTTGCTGTGTAAAAGTCAGCTACGTTATAAATACGCCATTTAACGAATGAATCAACAATTAACGCTTTCTTTTCTAGCGTTAAGTATCGCTGTGGACGCGCATCCAAGGTCAGTACACGAGCGTCAAACACACGCACGGTGTTCATGAACGGCACTTTCACATGCAGGCCAGGCTGGATATCAAACTGCACCACCTCACCGAACTGAAGCATAATCGCACGCTCTGTTTCTTTCACTACAAATAGTGAGGAAGAAGCAATAAGGAGCGCCACAAATAAGCCAATTAAGGTCACTAGAGTACGAGTAGCCATGTTAACGAGCCTCCCTTGAAGATACACCTTGAGTTAGCTGCTGAATCACCCGACTGGTAATTTCGTCAACCATGCTAGAAGAACCCTGGCCGCCAAGACCTGTTGTGGAACGTAGAGATTGGTTCTTCATGATTTGATCTAAAGGTAACACCATCATATTGTTGCCCCCTTTAACATCGACCATTACCTTAGAGGCATTGGAAAGAACATCTTCCATAGCCACAATGTAAAGACGCTCTCGTGTCACTTCTGGAGCCTTTTGGTATTCCGTCAGCAACTTAGTAAAACGAGTCGCCTCACCTTCTGCACGAGCAACAACCTGCTCACGGTAGGCTAATGCCTCTTCGTTCACACGCTGCGCACGGCCACGCGCTTCTGGCACAATGCCATTGGCATAGGCTTGGGCTTCGTTCTTAACACGCTGCTCATCTTCACGTGCCTTGATCACGTCATCAAACGCATCTTGAACTTGTGAAGGTGCAGAAGTATTCTCTATGTTCACCTTAATGACTTCTAAGCCAGTTTGGTAACCATTTAAATAGTTCTGCAATCGGCTTTCGATGTCTAGGGCTAAAAGAGCACGACCTTCAGTTAATACAGAATGCATTTCTGAACCGCCTACAACGTGGCGCAAGGCGCTTTCTGTAGCCTGCAATAGGGTACCTTCTGGATCCCTAACTTCTAACAAGAAATCTTTAGGATTAGAAACAATATATTGCACCGACAGACCTACTTGCACAATGTTTTCGTCTTCTGTAAGCATCAAAGCTCGTAGATCAACATCACGTACGGCAGTCACATTAACTTTAGTAACGTTGTCAATCAAAGGCGGGTTCCATTGCAAACCAGGCTGAACTGTTTCGCTATACTTACCTAGGCGCAACACTACCGAACGTTCTTGTTGGTCGACCGTATAGAAACCCATACCTGCCCACAAAACTAAAACAACGGCTGCACCAAACAGTACAATTCTACCACTAGGCAGAGGGCTACCACCACCATCTGAATTAGAAGTATTTTTGTTACCAGAACCACCAAATAGGCCATTGAACTTCTCAATCAGCTTACCTAATGCCTCATCTAAATCAGGTGGTCCCTGATCTTGTCCGTTTGGACGGCGATTGCCACCCCATGGATCTTGGTCTTTACCGTTATTACCCGGTTCATTCCAGGCCATAATCTTCTCCTGACAGCTACAGTTAGTAAATAGTTACGAGTCCCATGGATTGGCTGGCTTTCCGACAAAAGGCGTTGCATCCATTCCTATACGACTCAATACTTGTAAAAAATCCCGCTTTTGCAAGCGTACATCCAACACCATATGGCCTTGGTCATTAATGTCTTCTTTTTCTACGGCATCTAGAGCGTAAAGCTGAGCTCTTAAATTGCCGTATTGAGGCTCAAGCACTATTTGCTTGGCAAAAATCTCACCACCTAAGCGCTCACTAATCGCTTGCACCAAAAGCTCTACGCCTTCCCCTGTTAAAGCACTTAACCAAACCCTTCTTGGAACACCGTAACCGTCACGGTCGATTCGGGCAGGGCAATCTTCTAACATATCAATCTTGTTGTAAACCAACAAATGAGGCAAATCATCAGCACCTATTTCCACAAGCACTGAATCTACTTCTTTTATGTTGTCATCACGCTTTTCGTCATTGGCATCAACTAGGTGCAGCAACAGCGTTGCTTCTGCAGTTTCTTGCAAAGTGGCCCGAAAGGCATCAACAAGCTTGTGGGGCAAATGGCGAATAAAACCGACTGTGTCAACCAAGATAGTGGGGCCAACATCTTTAATTTCAAGGCGTCTAAAGGTAGGATCTAAGGTGGCAAATAACTGATCTGCTGCATACACCTCAGCCACGGTAATGCGATTAAATAAACTAGACTTACCAGCGTTAGTGTAGCCTACCAAAGAAATAGTAGGCACCTCAGCACGGCGACGGGCACGACGCCCTTGTTCACGCTGTTTACGCACCTTGCCCAGACGCTTCAATATGGTGTTGATGCGCACACGCAACAGGCGGCGGTCTGTTTCTAACTGAGTTTCACCTGGGCCTCGCAGACCGATACCACCCTTTTGGCGCTCCAGGTGGGTCCAGCCGCGAACTAAGCGAGTAGACATGTGCTCTAGCTGAGCCAACTCAACTTGCAACTTACCTTCATGAGTACGGGCGCGTTGAGCAAAAATATCAAGGATCAAACCTGTGCGGTCTAAAACCCTACATTGAAGCTCCAACTCTAGGTTTCTTTCTTGACCTGGAGTCAGGGAGTGATTAAAGATAACAATTTCAGCTTCGTGGTGCGCTACAGCCAGCTTAATCTCTTCTACTTTACCTGATCCAGCGTAGGTTTTTGGATGGGGGGTTGCGCGTGAACCACCTATTATTTCTAGGGGATCTGCACCAGCTGAATAGACCAGCTCTTTTAACTCATTGGCATCTTCGCGCTCGCCTTCTTGGCCCATTTCTAGATGGACAAGGATCGCACGCTCACCTGATTTGTGACGTTCAAAAAACAAAAAAGCAACCTAAATCAAAGAGAGCACCTTTTGGTGCTCATTGGGGTTTCACAAAAAGCCAAAAAACTTAATCTAGCTCATCTTCATCCGGCATTTTCACTGGGCGAGATGGCACCACAGTTGAAATGGCGTGTTTATATACCATTTGAGAGACGGTGTTCTTCAGCAAGATTACAAACTGATCAAAGGATTCAATTTGGCCCTGTAATTTAATACCGTTTACCAAAAATATAGAAACTGGCACTCGCTCCTTGCGCAATACGTTTAAGTAAGGGTCTTGTAGGGTTTGCCCTTTTGACATAGTAACTCCTTGGGTCGTAAGTCTAACTTCAAAGTGAAATTAGAATAAAATTAGCCTGTAATAGTGCGTAAATGAACCATCAGATGCAAGCCGCTTTACGGACCCTTTACGCTAAACCTCTATTCTATCGAATAATTGCAATACATTGAATGTTAATTTTGTATCTAAACTATCAAACATTTGTAATTGTGGCCAACTACGCAACCAAGTGAGCTGCTGTTTAGCCAGTTGCCGTGTTGCAACAATACCTTTGTATTGCATCATTGCCTCATCGTATTCACCAGCCAAGTGTTGCCACATTTGACGATAGCCTACACAACGCATGGAAGGCAGGTCTAAATGTAAGTCTCCACGAGCCATTAAAGACTCAACTTCTCGCTTAAATCCTTGCTGCAACATGATTTCATAACGCTGTTCTATGCGCTGATGCAACACTGCTCGCTCTGATGGCCATACACCCACCGAAGTCACCTGGTAGGGCAATCGTTGCTGCTCTTGTCTAGACCAATGGGCTGTTAATGTTTCCCCTGTCAGCAAAAACACTTCCATGGCCCGCGTAATCCGTTGAGGATCATTGGCGTTAATGCCCGCACTAGCAACTGGATCAATGTCGCCCAAGCGCACATGCATTGCAGCTAGCCCGCCGTCCTTTATTTCTTGCTCCAGCTGACCTCTTATAGCAGGCTGTGATGCAGGTAGCTGCGCTAAGCCGTCCCTCAGTGCTTTATAGTACATCATGGTGCCACCCACCAGCAGCGGCACTTTACCACGAGCAGTTATTTGCGCCATCAATACCAACGCATCACTACGAAACTGCGCTGCAGAATAACAGTCAAGGGGGTCACATATATTAATCAGGTGGTGCGGAGCAACCTCTAATATGGCTGCATCTGGTTTAGCACTGCCAATGTCCATGCCTTTATATATTAGCGCTGAATCTACAGAAATAATCTCACAAGCCCGCTGCTTTACCAACTCCACTGCTAGGTCTGTTTTACCGGCAGCAGTAGGTCCCATGAGAAAAATCGCTGGCGGTAACCCAGTTGCGGCCATTGGTCATTGCCCTCGCATAAACAGCTTATCTAGTTCAGGCAAGCTCAGCTGAGTCCATGTAGGACGTCCATGGTTACATTGGCCACTTCGCTCAGTAATTTCCATGTCTCGCAGTAACGCGTTCATTTCTACATGGTTTAGCCTGCGATTGGCGCGCACTGCACCGTGGCAAGCCATGGTACCTAAAAGCTCATTATGAGCGGCTCTAATACGGTCACTACTACCATAGGTAACGACGTCTGCTAAGACATCACGCACTAGCTGTTCTACATTGGCGTGTTGCAACAAGCTAGGCACTTGTCTTACCACTAAGTTTTCTGTGCCAGCTCTGTCAATAACAAACCCTAGCTCACCAAATAACTCTTGCTGGGTTTCAACCTGATCTGCTTCACGGGAGCTAATAGCCATGGATATAGGCACTAACAAAGGTTGAGCTTTAATGCCTTGTTGCGCCCATGACACCTTCATCTTTTCGTAAACAATACGTTCGTGGGCTGCATGCATATCCACCAAAACCATACCTTTGGCATTTTCAGCAACAATATAAATACCATGCAACTGGGCTACTGCGTACCCCAAAGGTGGCACCTGCCCCGCCTCTGTTGAAGCGCTCATTGGCGAGGCTACATCTCCATGCATGCTGGCATATACTTTGCTTTGCTCTTGCATCTGCTGAGGCGAGAACTGGTTTAATGACGAGCTTTGCCAAGGTACCTGTTGCACACCTGATGACTGTTGTATGGCTGGTGACGTAGGATTACCTGCAACCAAGCCTAAGTCGGCCTGCGCTTGACCAGCAAATACTCCTGCTTCAAGGCCTTGAGGAGGCATCTGAGACTGACCTTGCATCACACCCAGCTGATCAATGCCACCACCTGTAGGTATTTCTGGCCGCACTTGTGCTAGTGCTTTGTGTAAGCTACGGAAAATAAAATCATGCACTAAACGGCCATCACGAAAACGAACTTCGTTTTTAGTGGGGTGCACGTTTACATCCACACTTGCAGGCTCTAGTTCTAAATACAATACAAAGGCTGGATGACGCCCATGGTACAGCACGTCACGGTATGCCTGCCGCACAGCGTGCCCTACCAGCTTGTCTCGCACCACTCGACCATTAACAAAAAAATACTGTAGATCCATTTGGCTGCGCGAAAAAGTTGGCAGGCCCACCCAACCCCATAACCTTAACCCTGGCGCTTCCATTTCAATATGCAGTGCTTGCTGCATAAAAGCCGGACCACATACACTTGCCACACGTTTCTCTTGAGAAGCTTGAGTGTCTGCTGGGCGTAAGTTATGGATCACTTTTTGATTGTGCTTAAGGCTAAACGCCACATCAAATCGGCTTAATGCCAATCGCTTCACAACTTCTTCTAAATGACTAAATTCTGTTTTTTCAGTACGTAAAAACTTACGTCTGGCTGGCGTATTAAAAAATAAATCCCGTACTTCAACCGTGGTACCTATGGGATGTGCTGCAGGCTGCAATTGCGCCGCCATATCGCGACCTTCCGTAACAACTTGCCAAGCACTTGATTGGTCTTGTGTGTTAGATGTCAGCGTTAACCGTGATACAGAACTCACACTAGCCAGGGCTTCCCCACGAAAGCCTAAGCTCTGCACCGATTCTAAATCATCTAAACTGGTGATTTTACTAGTTGCATGACGACTTAACGCCAACGCCAGGTCTTGTTCGCCAATACCGGTGCCATTGTCACGCACACGCATTAGCTTTACGCCGCCTTGCTCTACGTCCACATCAATTTTATTAGCTTGCGCATCAAGGCAGTTTTCCAACAGCTCTTTTATTACAGAGGCAGGGCGCTCAACCACTTCGCCGGCGGCAATCTGGTTAGCCAAGCGTGGGCTGAGTTGGTGGATTTTTACAGTCATCAGGGCACTCGTGATTTATAATAGCGCAAGCCGTTTAACCGGCTGGGATAATAAGCGTTTTGCCAACCAACAAGACCGATGAACTGGACATTTTATTGGCGTCTTGTAGGTGTTGTACATTAGTACTAAAGCGTTGAGCAATAGCAGAAAGCGTGTCTCCAGACACTACCTTATACGAACGCATCTTGCGCCTTGCTTCAACTACCGAGGCAATATAGGTATTCGCTACAGGGTGGTTATAGAAGTAGCTCTTTAAGCCTTTAAAAATGGCCCTAGCCATTTTTTTTTGGTGCTTTTTTGTGCGCAACTTTGCCGCCTCACCAGGATTTGAAATGAACCCAGTTTCCACTAAGATAGAGGGCACACCTGGAGATTTAAGCACTACAAAACCTGCCTTTTCAACGTGCTTTTTATGCAGCTTAGTAATTTTACCTATGCTACCAAGGATCTCCTGAGCGACTGATAGCCCAGCTGATTGGCTGTAAGTCGTTTTCATATCTAGCAGGGTCATTACTAGATCGGGTTCCTTGTCTTCCAAGCCGGTACCACCAATGCCACCTACTAAATCGGCATCATTTTCTTTTTGCGCCAGCAACCGTCCCATTTCGCTAGATGCGCCGTGGGAAGACAATACCCACACCGATGCCCCTTTAGCTCTACCATCTTTAAATGCGTCTGCATGCACGGAAATAAACAAATCGGCCTTGGCTTTACGAGCTTTATTAGTACGCCCCCTCAAACTGATGTAATAATCACCAGTGCGGGTGAGCAACGGTTTAAACCCAGGTTCCTTTTTGATAAGTGACTCTAACTGTTTGGCAATACCTAATACCACATGTTTTTCTTGTAGTTTTTTACCACCAAACCTAGGACCCAAAGCACCCGGGTCTTCACCGCCATGGCCTGCATCGATAGCAATTAAAATATCCCGCTGGCTATCTAATAAATTCAAGCTAGTGAGGGTTGTGGTTTGTGATTGCGGTTGTGATGGCTTTAAAACAGCACCTTTTGTTGGTGTTGCTGGCGTTTTTTTATAGTTGGACAAGTCCACCACTAAACGGTGACCGTAGCTAGCGTTTGGTGGCAGTGTGAAAATTTTATGGCTGGTTTTATAGGATAAATCCAGCACCAGGCGTAATTTGTTATCGCTACGCTGGCTAGAACGAATACTGCGCACAGGGCTGTTAGTAAAGTCTAGTTTGGCAACAGAAGTAGACAACAAGCTACGGTCGATATCGATCACTAGACGATCGGGGTTAGTTAAGACGATTTTTTCAAAAGTGACTGCCGCGCTAGTATCAAACACTAGTCGCGTATTCTCTGGCGCTGGCCAGATACGTATGTTTTCTATTTTTGCAGCCCAAGACACTGTAGACAAACAGGTCAATAAAAGTAGCACCCACAACCTCATGGCTTTACCTGTCGTAAGTTATTCAAAATAGCTTCACCCACACTTGTTTGTGCTACGAAGGTGAGCTGACGACCCCGGTCCTGTGGGTGAATAGTTAATACAACATCAGCATGTGGCAAATAACCTAAGCCTTTATCTGGCCATTCAATTAAATTAATAGCCTGCCCATCAAAGTAGTCGCGTATACCTAAATACTCAAGCTCTTCTGGGTGACCCAACCGGTACAGATCAAAATGATGTATTTTTTGTTGTTCAAACTGATAAGGCTCCACCAAGGTGTAAGTGGGACTTTTAGTTGCACCTTGATGACCGAAATGACGCATAACACCTCGAGTAAAAGTGGTTTTACCCATACCCAAATCGCCCTGCAAAAATACCGCAGCACCTTGTGGGTCAGCACTTAATGCCTGCCCAAATTGCCTGCCAAGAGTTACCATAGCATCTTCGCCGTGGGCTTGTAGTTGGTACTTTAGAGACATGAACTAGGCAATCCTACTAAATGGATGATTAATCATAGTGCAATATAGCCTAAAAGCTCATCAATAACCGCCTCTGTGGCTGGTATTTTATTAGTTTTGTATTATTTTTAGAAGCTCACCTTAATCTACTAGGTTAGAATAAGCGCTATGCCGACACTCGATACACCCTCACAAACAGCTCTTTCGCCTCCTATTGCGCCACTCACTACGCAACAACTTGCAGATTTAGCCACACACATCAAAGGACTCGCAAGCCAATTTGGTTTTGCTGACTGTGGTATTACTGATATCGACAACGAGGCCGCTGGTGCACAGTTGGAACAGTGGCTAGACCTTGGTTACCATGCCGACATGGATTACATGAGTAAACACGGCAGCAAACGTTATCGTGCACAAGAACTGGTGCCTGGCACAAAGCGCATTATTTGTTTACGCATGGATTATCTAGATCCCAAATTAACCACCCTAAGCACCCTAAAAGATGGCGAACAGGCTTATATTGCCCGCTATGCTTTGGGTCGTGATTACCACAAGTTAGTGCGCAAACGGCTAGCTCAATTGAGCAAAGCCATTGAGGCATTAATCGGCCCCTTTGGACATCGCGTTTTTGTAGATAGCGCCCCCGTGTTAGAAAAACCTCTAGCCCAAAAGGCAGGTCTTGGCTGGCAAGGCAAACACACCTTACTCATCAACCGCAAACAAGGTTCATGGTTTGTGCTAGGTGAAATTTTTGTGGATTTAGCATTACCCATAGATGAACCATATCAAAAAGACCATTGCAGCCGTTGCCAGTCTTGCATGACCGTGTGCCCAACTTCAGCGTTCCCGCAGCCCTACGTGCTGGATGCCAGCCGCTGCATTGCTTACCTAACCATAGAACACAAAGGCAGTATTGCAACAGAGCTGAGGCCATTAATAGGCAATAGAGTATTTGGTTGCGATGACTGCCAGCTTGCATGCCCCTGGAATCGTGCACCTAGTGCCACCAAAGAAGATGATTTCAAACCCCGCCATGGACTAGACCAAGCAACATTAGCACAGCTATTTATGTGGACCGAAAAAGAGTTTCTTAAACGAACTGAAGGGTCACCTATTAGGCGAGCTGGTTTTGAAGGTTGGCAACGTAACTTAGCCATTGGTTTAGGTAATGGCCCTGCCACAGAATCAACACTGTTAGCATTACAAAGCCAACGCGACAGTGCCACACCGATGGTAGTGGAACATATTGACTGGGCTATAGACCAATTGACACAACGACAAGCGCAACTCATCCCCATAACACCATTGCCTTTGGCCTATCATTTAGGCCATAAGTTAAAGCACCTTTATTAACCTACAAGATTTATTAACCTACAAGATTTGTTAGCATAAAATATTTTTTAGCCTACAAGACCCCGATTCAATGAAGGCAGCTGCGCATTGCAGATCTGTCATTTTATATGCACATTAGAGATTTTAAAAACCTAAATGAGCCCATGCTTTATTGAGAAAAAACACAGGGTATCATGATCAGTTTAAACTCACTTTTGATAGCACAGCAAAATACGCAGGATGCACGATAATGAAAATCAGTCTAGGGCTCCATATAATTATCCATACTGGGTAAAGCAAATAAAGCTATAGTAAAATTTCAACCACATCCTTGTTTTTAACGTAGAGCCTTAGAGGAACTAAAATTTGATATACAGAGAAGCCATGCTGGGTGATTTATCACGTTTACTAAAAATAGAGCAGTTGTTATTAGAGGCTGAGCGCCCTTTTGACAGCGACATTAAAAAGCAAAAAACATTTTATTACGATATCACAGATCAAATAACCAACCCAGATATTCACTTAATAGTGCTGGAGCACCAAAAAGATATTGTAGGTGTGGGTTACGCACAAGTTAAAAGCTCTAAGCCAGCTCATATCCATGACATTCATGCTTACCTAGGGTTTATGTATGTGTCACCTAACCTTCGAGGACAAGGTATAAACCAGCACATAGTAGGTTTACTTGCACAATGGAGCCGAGATAAAGGGCCCCAGGCGCTATATCTAGACGTATATTCACAGAACTCATCAGCAATTCGGGCCTATGGAAAAGTAGGGTTTACACCTTGCTTAGTAGAAATGAAATTGAAGCTCTAGCCTTTGAGTGAGCGCCGTATTGGATTAATATTGCAGCCTTCTAACCCGTTGGAGATGATGACCTAGCCTATTTTCCAATGCCACAACATAGCTCCAGCGCTATATCTATTAATGGTAGAATAATGGCAACAGGGTAAAAAACACCTAAAAATACTGCAAATGAAAAGCTTTAAGTAAGCTATCCACATTAACTTAATTCACATTACTAAAGGTATATCCTACTGTGACTGTCCCAACAGGCCTAAACGGCTTTTATGCCAGCCCACTATTACTAAATACAGATAAAAAATGGATTATTGCTGTCGTTGGTGGCGATATTTTACTGGCTGATGCTATTGGAACACATAACAACCCAGTTATTGATAGTGACACATCACAACCACTGCATGTTTTCTGCCAGCGAAGAATAACCCTTGGTCAATGGCACACCCGAGACTGTGAAGTTTGGGATCTAATGCCACAAGCCGCTGCCACTGAGGGGTTTAGCATAGTGGCACTGCGTGACTTACTAATGGTCGCTGGCGAAGAGATTTTTTCGTTGGCATGTCGAGCCGTGCAATTATTAGGCTGGCAAGATACACACCGCTTTTGTGGGACTTGTGGCAAACCTAATCAAGCCTCTGATAAAGAACATGCAATGGTCTGCAATGGCTGCAACATTAGCAATTACCCACGAATTTCGCCATGCATTATTGTATTAGTAACCCGCGGGGATCATTGCCTTTTGGCGCGTAATAGTAACTGGCCAGTTAATCGATTTGGCACTTTGGCTGGGTTTCTTGAGGCTGGAGAGACGGCAGAACAGGCTCTGCATCGAGAGGTGTTTGAAGAAGTGGGCGTAGAAATTGACAATATTCGTTATATTGGCAGCCAGTCTTGGCCCTATCCTGGGCAGCTAATGCTAGGCTTTATGGCCGATGCAGTGACCGATGAAATTAAGGTTGATGGCATCGAGATCGCGCAGGCCGACTGGTATCGCTACGACCAATTACCTGACACGCTTGGCTCACCAAGAATTATGTCTGGCCGCCTAATTCAGCGCTATGTAGATCACGCTTCCTTGGTTTATGGGCCAGAACAGGACAAACTCTAACCAACAGTGACAAGGCTGCAAGAATAACTATGGGTTGAAAAATAATGTCAGCTCTAAATAGATTCTAGCATTGGCAATAGGTCACTAGTGAAGTTTAAAAGCTCGCAAATAAAAGCGCCTAATTCACAGTGACCAGAACACCCTCACCCGATGCGCCCTTTTTTGTACCCCCTGAAGTACTAAACCTTCAGAAAATGCTCTCGGTAATAAGCCATTTCGGCAATTGAATCACGCACATCATCTAGCGCCAAATGACTGCCCCCTTTTTTAAGGCCGTCAAGCAGCTCCGGGCGCCAACGGCGGGCAAGCTCCTTTAGGGTACTCACATCTAGGTTACGGTAGTGGAAGTAGGCTTCAAGTTGAGGCATATATTTTACTAAAAAACGCCTATCTTGCCCAATGGTATTGCCACACATGGGAGAGTGGCCGCCGTCAACCAAGGTTTTAAGAAAATCGATGGTTTGTTGTTCGGCTTGGGCACAGTTTACTTTGCTGTCTCGTACCCGCTGCGTTAGGCCAGATATACCGTGTTGGTTTATACACCAAGGGTTCATTGCCTCAAGCACAGCGTCGCTTTGATGGATGACAATGGATGGCCCTTCGGCTAAAACGTTTAGATGGGCGTCGGTGACAATGGTGGCAATTTCGATAATAACGTCTTGCTCTGGGTGCAGACCGGTCATTTCTAGGTCCAACCATATTAAGTTTTGTACATGTTTCACAAGAAAAGTGCTCTAGCTGATATTGAGACACTGAATTATGCCTCACTTCGGGGTAGAATATAGCCTTTACTGACAACCCAGTACATTAATTCTCAATGGCCAAACGTAAACTAACCCGCCACCAGCAGTGGCAAATTGATAAAGTTCAAGACGAGCGTCGCGCCCGTGCCAATAAAAAAGATGGTGCGATAGAGGAAGCCATAGAACATGGCGATCTGTCAGCCGAACAGCAAGGGTTGATCATGGCCCATTATGGCTCTTTAATTGATGTTGAAGCCCTACATGGCCAACACAAAGGTGAGGTTTTTCGCTGTAAGATCCGCTCTAACCTAGGTTTCCTTGTGACTGGCGATCAGGTGTCTTGGCGTCAAGCGGCAGATCAAAGTGGCGTTATAGTGGCCCGCGATGAGCGTAATAGTATTCTAAACCGCCCTAATAAATACGGCGATCTTAAGCCTGTGGCAGCCAACATTGATCAAATCATTGTCACCTTTGCGCCAAAACCTTATGCCCATGCTAACTTAATAGACCGTTATCTAGTGGCGGCGGAGGCCAGTGACATTGAGCCTATCCTTTTGCTCAACAAAACTGACCTATTAGATGAAGAGGCGCAAGAGCATCTTGAACCGATGCTAGCTCGCTATCAGGCTTTGGGGTACCGTATTATTCGCGCTTCTACGCAAACTTTAACAGGCCTTGAGGCACTGTACGCAGAGCTAAACAATAAAGTGAGCGTGTTTGTGGGGCAGTCTGGTGTTGGTAAATCTAGCTTAGTGAATGTTTTATTACCGGGTGTAGATATTAAAACCAGCGCCTTGTCTGAACAAACTAATAAGGGTGTTCATACTACTACCACAGCTAAACTATTCCACATTCCTAATGGTGGGCAATTAATCGATTCCCCAGGCATTCGTGAATTTGGTCTCTGGCACATGGACACAGCAACTCTATTAGAGGGTTTTGTGGAATTTAGGCCCTATTTAGGCTACTGCAAGTTTAGTGATTGCAGCCACGAACATGAGCCAGCCTGTTCTTTATTACAGGCTTTAGAAGAGGGCCACATTGACCCAGTTCGTATGTCTAGCTTCCGCCACATTAAAGCGTCTTTAGACGACTTCACCACACATAATTAAGGATTTTCCATGGGCGATCGTCTATTTGTATTGATGCAATACTTGTTACCGCAGCACTTAATCTCACGCTTGGTGGGAATGTTAGCCCACAGCTCTATGCCAGTGATTAAAGACCCGTTTATACGCATTTTTATTAACCACTTTAAAGTAAACATGAAGGAAGCTGAACGCCAAGAGCCAAGGGAGTATGACAGTTTTAATGACTTTTTTACCCGCAGTCTTAAAGCTGATGCTCGCCTTATAGACAATAACCCCAAGCATTTAGCTTGCCCAGTAGATGGTGCTATTAGCCAACTTGGAAAGATAAACGGACAGCAGCTATTTCAAGCCAAAGGCCACGAGTTTGACCTGACCACCTTATTGGGTGGTCACAGTGAACTGGCCACTCCTTTTAAGGATGGTGATTTTGCTACCATTTATTTAGCACCGAAAGACTACCATCGCATTCATATGCCTTGTGATGGCACGCTTACCCACATGGTGCATGTACCGGGTGCATTATTTTCGGTTAACCAAGCTACAGCTGCCAAGGTACCTGGTTTATTTGCTCGTAACGAAAGGGTAGTGGCCATTTTTGACACTGATTTTGGGCCTATGGCCATGGTACTAGTAGGCGCTATGATTGTGGCCAGCGTAGAAACAGTTTGGGCCGGGTTAGTGTGCCCTAAAGGCAAGGCTGTGAGTCAGTTTAACTATACCAACCAAGACCCTATTACCTTGAAAAAGGGAGCAGAGATGGGCCGCTTTAAGTTGGGTTCTACGGTGGTGATGTGTTTGCCAAAAGGGGTGAGTCAATGGCCCACAGAACTTAGTGCTGGCACTACAACACGCTTAGGACAAATGTTCGCTGAACTGAATTAGCACCCCTTTAAACCAAGGCCCGCCAAATAAAGCCAACATAATCTAAGCGAGTTTAAGCTAAGCCAACATAAGCTAAGCGAGGTGGTGGTTAAATGCCATCACCTTAGCAATGTCTTGCTCGTCACTGGCAAGCATTAATAGGCGCTCTACACCTAAAGCAACGCCAACGCACTCAGGCAAGCCTGCATTTAGCGCAGCAAGCAACCTGATATCGGCAGCCATTGGCATTTTACCCAAAACACTTCGGTGGGTATTGTCTGCTTCAAAACGTCGCTGTTGTTCTTTAGCATCCGTTAGTTCGTGGTAGCCATTAGCTAATTCGATGCCATTAACGTACACCTCAAACCGCCGAGCCACTTTGTTACCCTGCTTATCCAAGCTAATACGTGCTAAAGCAGCTTGGCTTGCTGGGTAGTCAAAAATAAAACACGCTTTGGGGAGTTGTGGCTCCACACAATGACTCATTAACAAGTCTAACCAGGTGTCTCGTGGGGTACTGGCATCCATTTTAATATCCACATAATCTAATGCCTTAGCTCTAATGGCGTCATCACTTGCGGTTAACGGATCAATACTAAGAACGTCTTTAAAAGCCTGTCGATAACTCAAAAACTGCCACGCTAGTGCCTCATCTATCAATACCGTATCGATAAGGCTAGCCACTTCTTGCATCAACTGATCTAGATCAAAGTCGATACGATACCACTCTAACAAGGTGAATTCTGGATTATGCCTGCGGCCTACTTCACCATTACGAAAAGCTTTGGCAATTTGGTAGATACTACCACTGCCGGCTGACAGCAAACGTTTCATGGCATATTCTGGAGACGACATAAGGTACATAGGTTTAGACTTATGCTGGTCTTGTTGCTGGTTTAGGGAGACCCCATCTGGGGTAAAGGTCACTGGAATAGAATCAATATGGGGATCAGACACCCCATAATGAGACATTACAGGGGTATCCACTTCGAGCACATCACGCAAGGCAAAAAATGCCCGTATTTGGCTGATTACCCTGGCGCGCTGCTTAAGCTGGCTAATAAACTTAAGTTGGCCAAGTTGACTCCGCTGATTATTATCAGCACTAGGTTGCCACGACATAGCGAGAAACCTAAAATCTATGCGCGACTTACGTATTCACCACTGCGGGTGTCTATCTTCAAGAGTTCACCCTGTTCAATAAATAGCGGCACACGCACAGTGGCGCCGGTGGCTAAAATTGCAGGTTTGCTGCCACCTTGAGCTGTGTCGCCTTTAAGGCCTGGGTCTGTTTCGGTCACTTCAAGGTCTACAAAATTAGGGGCTGCTACGGCTATGGGCGCATCATTCCATAAGGTCACTACGTAAATTTCTTGTTCCTTAAGCCATTTAATACAATCACCTACCGCACTGGCGTCGGCACCATACTGTTCGAAGGTGCCGTCGGCCAACATAAAGTGCCAGAACTCACCGTCGGTATAAAGGTATTCCATGTTCAGGTCCATCACGTCTGCAGCCTCGATAGACTCACCCGACTTAAAGGTGCGATCCCATACACGGCCAGATTTTAAGTTCTTCATGCGCACCCGCGTAAATGCTTGGCCTTTACCCGGTTTAACAAACTCTACGTCAACCATGGAGCATGGATCACCTTCTAACATGACTTTAAGGCCAGATTTAAATTCGTTGCTGTTATAATTAGCCATATTATCGCTCTAATGAAATAAACATCGGGAAATTTGTCGCTTATGATACCGCAAAGCGCTACTCAAGTTGAACCCTTAAGCCTGATTAAGCACACAAGCTTACCAGAAGATTGGCGCGTTCAGCTTCGTGAGGCCTACCGCACACCTCAACAATTACTCAGCTCACTTGGCTTTAGCGCGGAGCAACAGAAGTTAATGTTGGCCGACGATCAAGGCTTTACTACCCTTGTGCCTAAAGCCTTTGCAAAAAAAATGCGCCCACATGACCCAACAGATCCCTTATTATTACAAGTATTGCCTCAGGCTGGAGAGGCAATAGTTGACCCAAGCTTTAACGACGATCCTCTAGAAGAAGCTCGATTTAACCCAATGCCTGGCATTGTGCATAAATACCAAGGAAGGGCCTTATTGATTGCTGCCGGTCACTGCGCTATAAACTGCCGTTATTGCTTCCGCCGCCACTACCCTTATAGCGACCAAAAACGCGCCCGTAGTGAGTGGCAACAAAGCCTTAGTTATATTGAACAGCACCCAGACATAGAAGAAATAATACTCAGTGGTGGTGACCCCCTGGCGTTAACAGATCCGCAGTTATTTGAACTGATCACGGCTATTGAAGCGATTCCTCACATTAAACGTTTGCGCATTCATAGCCGCTTGCCGATTGTGTTACCACAACGAATCACTTTAGAACTGTGCCAAAGGCTTGAAAACTGCAGACTAACCTGTGTGCTGGTAGTGCATGCCAATCATGCTAATGAATTAGCAATAGACGTCGCTCAAGCTTGTGAGCGATTGCGGCAACACAAGGTACAACTACTCAATCAAAGCGTGTTATTAGCCCAAATTAACGACAATCTAGCAAGCCTAAAAAAGCTAAGTGAACGCCTGTTTGACTTAGGCATTATGCCCTACTACTTGCACTTACCAGACCATGTGGCAGGCACTAAGCACTTTTTTGTTAGTTTAGAGCGTGGCCAAGCAATAGTTGCACAAATGCAGGCCTGCATGTCAGGTTATCTAGTGCCTAAACTGGTGCGTGAAGAGCCTGGAAAATTGAGTAAAACTTTATACTCGCCTGCTTAAACAAGGTGTAGCAGCACGTCCAAATCAAAATTGTTAATTTGATGAGGTGACTGCTCTCGCACCAGTGGTTTGCCATGGAAAGCGACGCCTAAACCGGCTTTATTGAGCATTGGTAAATCATTTGCGCCATCACCTACCGCCAAGCACTGGCCTATAGATAAGCCTAGGGTAGTGCGCATTTTCTCCATCAATTGTACTTTTTTGGTGGCATCCAATATTGCCCCTGTCAGTTGCCCAGTGAGCTTACCATCTTCTTCTTCTAAGGCATTTGAGAAAGCTTGCTGCATACCCAATGTTTGAGCCAAATCATCTGCAAAGTAGCTGAAGCCGCCAGACACTATAGCGCAGTGAATGCCTTGTTGTTGAAAACCTTTCATTAAATTTTGCGCTCCTGGCATTAATTCAATGGCCTGGTTGATGGCTGATAGCTGGGCCGTATCAAACCCTTTTAACAAAGCTAGTCGCTGGCGAAAGCTCTGTTCAAAGTCTAACTCTCCAGCCATAGATCTAGCAGTAATAAGTGCTACTTGCGGCCCAATACCCATAGCATAAGCTAGCTCATCCATCACTTCAGCCTTTATTAGGGTGGAGTCCATGTCAAACACTGCTAACTTTATTTTTTGTATAGGCTGCATAGAACACTGCAGCACGTAGTCAATATTTTGTTGTTGCGACAAGTTTTTAAGCATCCCTTTAAGGCCTAATATGAATTCTGGCGCATGATCATTTATGCTATTAGAGCCATTAGAGCCCTCAGCACTATAAGAATTTTCATCACTAGCCCATTGCCACTGATGCACTGCATAGCCGGCATTAGGTCTGTAGTGATGTTTAGGTGCTTGCGTTTTCAGCACATGAAAAGCCTGATCAATAGCCGCAATGTTGGGCTCATTACTCACATCAAATACGGTTAGACGATGAAACATAGTACAACTCCTTGAGTAGGCTTAGCATTTTATCATTAGTGGGTTAGAATGGGGCTGCTCTTACTTCTTTAACACAGCGCTGATTAACACTTAATGCCCAATACAATCCTTTCCTTTAGACACTTAATGCAATCCCGCCTCACTTTGGTGCAAAAGACGGTGTTTTTGCTCATAGCCACGTTTGTGCTTGCTAGCATATCTTTGGGGTTGATGACTTACCAACACCTTAGCCAAGTTGCTGGTCAGCAAAATGCCTTTTTAGGCCATAAAATGGGTCAGCAGCTGGCTAATTTAAGTGCCCCTTTGTTAGTAAAACAAGACTATATTAGCCTCAACGTTACCCTAGCAGAACTCAGGCAACAGGGCGCACTTTTGGGTGCCGCTGTGTATGATGCAGAAGGCCAAATGCTGGCAAAAACTGGTTTTCTTAACGATGCCAACTATCTGGTGTTGCCTATTAAGTTAGACGATCAAAACATTGGTAGCCTGCATTTACGCCACGCTAATTTAGACTTACATCCAAGTCTTAGCCAGCTTCTACTATTGCTATGGCCTACCGCTGGCTTTGCCTTATTGGCCTGTATTATTTTTGGCTGGTGGTTTGGAGCTAAATTAGTGCAACCACTGCGCCGTTTACATGAAGCCCAAGAGCAACTATTAGAATACGGAAAAGCACCACCACTAGATGATTCTCGCCTCGATGAGTGGGGTATCATTAATTTGGGGTTCAATTCTATTAACGCAGAACGTTTGCTACATACTCAAACGGAGCACCAATACGAATTGGAGATGCCTGCTGGTAGGGGTATAGCGATCGCAGATCAACATGATCATCATGACTATGAGCCAGAATTGGAAGCATCTAACCAACAAGAAGGGTTCAATCACGAACTGCATAACTTGGCCTGTGAACTGTCTTTAGAACCCCAATTAGGCGATATAGGCGACCCTTTATTTGCACCCAACCTAACAGAAACCAGCACAACTACTGCCGAACATCGTTTACCTATATTTACTATGGATGATTTGCGTAATGGTGACAATTCTTCACCATTACGACCCACAGGCATTCCTGAAGACGCTGCAGAGTCAATGCCAGATCAAACTCAGCCGTTTGATAATGATGCCGATAACACTCCCATTATGCCCTCACCAGCCCCCTTGCACGACAACCCATTGGTAAGCGTGTTGTATATTAACGTTAACACTAGGGACCAGGGGCCGATGGAAGCTACTGAAAAGCACTTACTGCTAAAATCTTACCAAAAGTTGGTAGATCAAGTCTGCGCCATTTATGGCGGCACTATTGAAACGGAAGACAATCATGACGTGCTCGTCACCTTTGACAAGCCTCATGAGCACATGACCCACTGCGTGAATGCACTATGCGCAGCACAGTTTTTCTTTGGTTTATACAAGGCCTTTAACACCCAGCAGGCAGCCAGCCACAAACCCAGTTTAAACATTCAAATTGTGGTGCACACTGGCCATTTGGAAGAGTTAGGTAAACTCACAGAAGAAGCAGCTCAATTGTCACGTCGGGAACGTCAGGACCATATGGTCATCAGCCGCCATGTGGCCTACCACCCAGAGTTACAACAACGGGTACTAGAAGCCAAAAACTGTACACCACTTGCCAGTGGCGCCGTGAGCTTGGCCGGTCTAAGCAGTGGTTACCAAGATTTGCTAGACATGCAAATCAACCACTTTAGTCAGACTCTTTAGCACCTGACTTTTAGCACGTAACTATGACGGTGTATCGATAGCGTTGGTATCCGTATTATTGGACATTCTCCCTTCAACAGCCAAATGATCTACCTTTTGGAAGCCTCTAGGTAGTTTATTGCCCCTGCGCCCGCGCTCTCCACGGTAATGCACTAGATCAGCAGCTTTCAAACGTAGGTAACGCTTACCTGAATGCACTAATAACTCGCAGCCTTGGGTGACCAATGCGCAAGCCACCATAAATTCTTCACGATTTGCCACACGGGTGGAGGAGATACTAATAATCTTATTACCTTTACCTCGTGCTAACTGAGGTAAATCCCGTAATGGGAAGACTAACATGCGCCCTTTATTAGTCACTGCTACCAGCCAAGTTTCTTCCACTTTAGTGATATATTGGGGGGCAATAACCTTAGCCCCTTTGGGCACAGTCATAGAGGCTTTACCCGCCTTATTTTTACTTAATAAATCTTCGAAAGTAGAAATAAAGCCATAACCTGCATCTGTGCTCATCAGTAATAATTGATCAACCTTAGCACTGACTGCAGCTGAAAACTGTACACCACTGGGCGCATTAAAGCGCCCACTGAGTGGTTCACCTTGACCACGAGCCGAGGGTAGGGTGTGCGCCTCTAGAGAGTAGCTGCGGCCACCTTCGTCGAGAAAGGCAACACTTTGATTACTTCGACCTTGCACCATGAGCAAGAAATCATCACCAGACTTATAACTCATGCTGGATGGATCTATATCGTGGCCCTTAGCGCCACGAACCCAGCCTTGTTTAGACAGCACCACAGTTATCGGTTCGGTGGTGAGTAAGTCACGTTCAGAAAGCGCTTTAGCTTCTTGACGCACAACAATAGGCGAACGACGGTCATCACCAAAGGCTTCAGCATCGGCGATTAGTTCACGTTTTATGAGGGTTTTTAAACGGGCTTTAGAACCTAATAATAATTCTAATTTTTCTCGCTCCGCAGCTAACTCATCTTGCTCTGCTTGAATACGATGCTGCTCCAACCTTGCTAAATGGCGCAGTTTTAAATCTAAAATAGCGTCAGCTTGTCGATCAGACAAATCAAAGCGCTGCATTAACACTGTTTTAGGTTTTTCTTGCTCACGGATTATGGCAATAATTTCATCAATATTAAGATAAGCAACTAACAGGCCTTCTAAAAGGTGCAAACGCTCTAAAACCTTGTCTAAACGGTTCTGTAAACGGCGTGTCACTGTCTCCATTCGAAAACACAGCCATTCCTTTAAGATTGCACTCAAGCCTTTAACTTGCGGCTTACCATCTACTCCAATGAGGTTTAAGTTGACCCGATAAGTACGTTCTAGATCTGTGGTAGCAAATAAGTGGTTTAATAACTGTTGCGTGTCCACTCTATTTGAGCGAGGCACGATGACTAGACGGGTAGGCTTTTCGTGGTCAGACTCGTCACGTAAATCTGCCACCATAGGTAATTTTTTGGCCTGCATTTGAGCAGCAATTTGCTCTAGTATTCGCGCACCCGAAACCTGATATGGTAACGCACTGATGATGATGTCGCCATCTTCATTATCGACCACGGCACGCATGCGGATACTGCCGCGTCCAGTTTTGTACATTTCCAACAAATCACTGCGTGGACTGATTATTTCTGCCGTAGTGGGCATGTCAGGCCCTTGCACATATTCAAATAACTCTTCCGTGCTTGCACCAGGATTTTCCAATAGGTGAACACAGGCCGACACGACTTCACGTAAATTATGAGGAGGAATATCTGTGGCCATGCCCACAGCGATGCCTGTGGCGCCGTTTAAGAGCACGTTAGGCACACGAGCCGGTAATACTAAAGGTTCTTGGAGGGTGCCATCAAAGTTATTACCCCAATCTACGGTGCCCTGCCCCAGCTCGCCTAATAAGACATCCGCATAGCCAGTAAGTTTAGCTTCAGTATATCGCATGGCTGCAAAGGATTTTGGATCGTCTGCAGACCCCCAGTTGCCTTGACCATCCACCAAAGTATAACGATAAGAGAAGGTTTGAGCCATATGCACCATGGCTTCGTAACAGGCGCTGTCACCGTGTGGGTGAAACTTACCCAACACATCACCAATTGTGCGCGCTGATTTTTTATACTTAGCAGATGTTTTTAAGCCCAATTCAGACATCGCATAAATAATTCGCCTTTGTACAGGCTTAAGACCATCACCGATATGAGGCAATGCACGGTCTAAAATGACATACATGGAGTAATCTAAATACGCTTTTTCTGTATATTCTTTGAGGGGTAGACGCTCAACACCTTCATCAATAGGGATGACACCAGACATAAAAAGAAACATCCTTATTAAGTGGGGTATGGCAGCAGTGGCATGCCGACCGCACTTATGGGTAAATCATTAATTTGAGCCTGAGTATACCGCAAAAAATACATTCGTGAAGATCCCATAACTATTTATTGAATGAATGCGCGCTATAGTATTGATCCCTCAAATATGGAGAGGATTGTGGTTACTATTTAACCAACAATGAGCTACAATACAACCACTGAAAACAACCCCATGATGGCCTGTGCAGGTATTTACGCTGTTACTCACAATCCATCAGACCAGCAAGGCAGGGCCGCCAGAGCCTACCTTACAATAATTTGTTGAGTCATTGATTTTCATAGGAAAATTTTAACTTTTAATCTCTAAGGAGAACAATTATGTCTCAACACCCTACGCTTACGGAAATGGGCATTACTAGCTTTGAATCCATCAGCAAGTACACACTACGCCAAGAAGGCGATTTTGATATCCTCAAAATCTACTATAAGCGTGAAAAAGGCTCTTTTTTACCGCGCAGCAAAAAATTCCGCTTCGGCCGTGCCACTCGTACGGTAATGGTCGATTCTGGACGCCAGCAATGGCAAGAAGTGAGTGAAATCTCACCTTTCTTACTACGGGCACTTACCGAGTTAAACAAGCTCGCTCACGAAGAAAAGAAAGTTATAGACAGCAAAGAAGCCATTGCTCAGAATCTAGAGCACCTAGAACGCATTATGGCTGAAAAGTTAGCAGAAATTCGCTCTCAAATCGAACGGCTATAAGCCTTTGATGGTTCGAGATAGTAAAAAGGACCGCACAGGCTATGCTTAGTGCGGTCTTTTTTTGCCTGAAGAAAATGGCTATGCGGCATAAGCAGCTAAAGACCCTAAAATACGAAGCCAAACAACTTTAAGGCCCTGCATTTAGCGTGCTGGCAGACTTCTGTAAGGTGTTGCTGGGCTCACTGTTACCACGGAACGTAATATAAAGGTGATAAAGTAGACGATAGTTAAAACGTATAAAGTAGTTAAGCTTGTAACTGCGCCTAAGGTAAGTTAACCAGATTACTGCCTGCCGTATCGATCTTAATGACGCAGGGGGTTAAGCGTCGCTCACTACTATCTCTGGCAGATCAAAGTAGAAGGTTTCTCACTTGTCCATCTCACTAGTGAAATCAATGTGACCTCCACGTGCTTCGACAATCATTTTTGCGATGCTTAAGCCAAGTCCTGGGCCACCTTTCTTCTGCTGGCCTGATGAGTCGACTTGGGCGAACTGGTCAAAGATCGTTGCTCTGGTTGATTCGGCAATACCACAACCAGAGTTCTTAACTTACTCACTTTGGCAAAAGCTTTTTTGAAGAGCATAATCAAACTAAACAGACCTACTTTTCAACAGTTCCTGATCTATTTCTGATTCGTCATATTGCCGCAACAGACCTTACCCAAGGCGATCCAATTCATTCATTGGCCGTTTAGGCTGGGTATTCGGCGTTAAGACAACAGATTAAGGCTAGACTAAGCCAGGCAACACGACGCAGTGTTCGAAATTACAGGGGGTTAAAAACTGATCTGTTATAAGGGAATATCATCAACCGCATCAGCTACTCCTTCTATGCTTTTGTCCACAGAATTACCTATTACTGGGACCACTGAAACCACTGCCCCAACAATTCGCATTGGCACAGTTACTATTTTAGTTAAAAAACAACCACTTAAACTAACAACCAAAAATACCGCCAAACCTAGTTTATAAAATTTCACTGCAGATCCTCTACTATTACCAAACGAGTACCCGTTAGACTTTGCTTAATCGCCTTTAAGTGGCTATGAAAATCTTCGCCTCTGCGCAAGATAACTCCAGTGGCCAAAACGTCTATTAAGGTTAGCTGAATCATACGGGATTGCATGGGCATATACACATCAGTATCCTCTGGCGATTCTACACCTAGAACAAGACTAGATTCATGGGCTAAGGGGGAATCTGGAGCAGTAATAGAAATCACCAAGGCACCTGCAACACGACCAATGCGCGCCACTTCAAGCATTTCTTTGGTGCGGCCAGTAAACGAAAGCAGCACCAGCACATCACCACGCTTAGACGCAGCAGCTGTCATGCGCATTATTAGATAATCATTATGAGCCACTACCGGAATATTAAAACGAAAGAACTTATGGAGTGCATCTTGAGCCACGGCGCCCGAGGCTCCCATACCACAAAAACAAATCTGCTGAGCTTGGCTTAAGTAATCCACTGCCCTCTCAATAGCTTTACTATCCACCTGCTGCCTGGCAGCGTCTAAACTCGCCATAGTGCTGGTGAATATTTTATCAGTATATTGGGCAGAAGAATCATTCTGATTAACGCTCTGGCTCACATAAGGTGTTCCACGCGCCATACTTTGAGCCAGTTCCAACTTAAAATCGGGATAACCCTTTAAGCCAAAACTGCGACACATCCGATTAACTGTCGGCTCACTCACTTGCGCCAGTTCCGCCAAAGCAGCAATACTCATACGGGTTGCAGATTGAGGGTCAGCAGCGATCACTTTGGCGACTTTACGCTCGGACCGATTAAGCTGTTCCTGCTGAGTAGACAGGCGCTCTAGTAAATTGCGGTTAATAGTCATCTATTTATTTCATCTTCTCATTTCTTTATGTACGTAATATTACCAACATTTTAGATATTTTTGTGACTTTTGTTACGATTTAAGAGTATTATTACTGGTCAAGTTTCTTACAATAGGTAACCCTAATCATGTCGGACAGTAACTCATCAGACGAGCAGTCAGCAGCACAAGGCTTATTAAGCCATAGTTTTGTCCTGTTCGGCGCGTTAGGTGACCTATCACTCCGCAAACTCATGCCCGCCTTGTACCAACTCGACCATGCTCAACTATTGAACGAAGATTTAAAGATTATGGCCGTAGCTCGCAGCGCCATAAGTGCCGGGGAATTAAAACAACGTGTTGAGCATACGCTAAACCAATACATCGGCGAAGATCAACTCAACGCAAGCTCCTTAGCGCGCTTTTTAAAGCGCCTGTACTATTGCCAAGTAGAGCTCACCCAAGCACGAGATTATGATGAGTTAAAGCAAAAGTTAGCTTTATGGCATCCACAAATCACTTACTATTTAGCCACACCACCAAGCCTATATAAAGATATTTGCCAACACTTACACCAGGCCAACGCCATTAACCAGCAAAGCCGTATTGTAGTGGAAAAACCAATTGGGCACGACCTAGCTTCATCCAAGTTGATCAACGACAAGTTGGCATTGTATTTTGACGAAAGCCAAATCTTTCGTATTGACCACTACCTTGGCAAAGAAACCGTACAAAATTTAATCGCATTACGCTTTGCCAACCCTTTATTTGAAAGCCAGTGGAACCACCAATATATAGACTATGTGGAAATTAGTGTCGCTGAAGACGTTGGTATTGAAGGTCGGTGGGGCTACTTTGATAAAGCGGGACAAATGCGAGATATGGTACAAAATCACCTGCTCCAGCTGCTGTGTATGGTCGCCATGGACCCACCATCGCAGCTCACTGCCACCAGTATACGAGATGAAAAGGTAAAGGTATTACGCTCGTTAAAACCCATTGACCAAGACAAGATAGCCACTCAACTGGTTTTGGGGCAGTATACTGATGGCCAGTTTCAACACCAGCCTGCACCAGGCTATCTAAACGAAGCCGATGCAAATACCAGCAGCAGTACAGAAACGTTTATTGCTCTACGTGCCGAAATTGCTACCTGGCGCTGGGCTGGCACGCCTTTTTACCTGCGCACAGGCAAACGTATGGCTAGCAAAGTGACAGAAATAATCATTCACTATAAGCCCAACAGCCATTATATATTTGACCCAAGCCAAGCTGATATTGCACAAAACAAACTTATCATTCGCCTTCAGCCCTATGAAAGTATTTCTTTACAAGTGCTCACTAAAGAACAAGGCATTGGCAAAAATATGCGACTTCGACGTGATCCATTGCATTTAGACTTTGCTCAAACCCAATCTCAAGCTCGCATTCCAGATGCCTATGAGCGCCTCGTACTGGAAGCTCTTAAAGGTAACCAAAGCTTATTTGTGCGGCGAGATGAAGTAGAGCTTGCATGGCAGTGGTGCGATCAGATACGCCAAGCATGGTTTAGTGCTGAACTTCCATTAGAAGATTACCCTGCTGGAAGCAATGGGCCACAACAAGCTTGTGACATGATAAAAACACACGGACATCGATGGTATGAAGACTGCTAAACCTCACTTTCTAGCACACTTAACACATTGGACTCACTACGAAAACGCAAC
>MDSY01113744.1_pt1 | contig 50464 bp, 46 predicted proteins | sample 811131 | NCBI WGS metagenome assembly MDSY01 (sample SAMN05326643, study PRJNA326480) | marine metagenome | isolation source: seawater | place: Atlantic Ocean: South West | collected 2010 | reverse complement strand
TGCATATACATCTGGTGTTATTACAGGTAAGCTTAAACGTTATTTTGCAAATGCCACGGGCGCCAAATTATTTCCAATCGGAACCGGGGATTTCGTTAGAGATGTGTTGATTGATTTTAATTTTTCTTCCCCCGGTGTTGATCAATGTCTTACGATGCAGTTCAAAGAAGGAGTTCCTCAAGATGGAAATGGGGGAGGAGCTTTAACAAACGGCCTACCACTTTCTATATTAGGTCAAGACATCAGTGATTATAGCTCCGCTGGATATTGGGAAGTAGAACCCACCAACGGAGATTATAGTAGCTCAATTTGTAGCGAAAATTACACAATGACACTTCATATGAATGGACTGCCTGATATATCAGATATTAATTATACACGAATATTGAAAAGTCCAGGGTCAAATACTGCATCACTTAATCATATTCAATGGTCTGGACTCAGCGCGGTTTCATCAACTGGCTCAATAAGTGACTTTGAAATAACATCTATAACTAATGGATTTAGTTATTTTGCCGCAGGGATAGGGTCTGAACCTCTGCCAGTGGAGCTCTTGTCTTTTTCGGGAGGTTGTTCTGAGGGTTTGGTTTCTTTAGATTGGCAAACCGCTTCTGAAAACAATAGTGCTTATTTTAGTATTTCGAGATCTGAAGATGGCTTTACTTGGAATGAGATTGAACAGGTGGAATCTGCTGGTTTCAGTAATGAAATTCTTCATTATAGCTATCAGGATTATCCTCATTCAGCTTTAAATTATTATCGATTAATTCAGATAGATATTGATGGAACGACAGAAGTTTTTGACAATGATATTATTGCTGTTGATTGTAATACGCTAAGTGATGATTTATTTTACACCTCTCCATGCCCAAGTAACGGAGGTTCTTTCCAATTGTTTTATACAAACAATGTAGAGCAGGATCTTCTATTTAAAGTAGTCTCAAGTCAAGGTAAGTTGGTCAAAAGTACGTTGATGCAAAGTCAAATAGGAATGAATGTTTGGAACGTTAAGGAGGTTTTAGCGCCGGGAGTATATTATATATCCTGCTTTAGCGCCGGAGATAACCTGATTAAAAGAGTAAAGCATATCATTAAATAGTATGGTGGGATAGATAGATTCTATTTCCTTCTCACATTTCAAAAACCAATTTTACCTATCTTTATTAAAAAAGAACATCATGATGCAGCCCTTCAATTTTGATCAATGGATCAAAGACAATAAAGACAAGCTAAAACCACCCGTTTCGAATAAAAACATGTATCCCCTTTCTGAGGATTATATCGTAATGGTCGTAGCAGGACCTAATGCAAGAAAAGATTATCATTACAATGAAACAGAAGAGCTTTTTTATCAGGTGGAGGGCGATATTTGTGTGAAGATTCAGGTAGATGGTAAGGCTGTAGAAATACCAATAAAAGAAGGAGAGATGTTTTTACTTCCTGCTAAAGTTCCACATTCTCCAATAAGACCGGCAAACTCTATTGGTCTTGTGATTGAAAGAAAAAGAAAGGAGCACCATAAAGATGGATTAATGTGGTTCTCTGATAAAGAAAATGCGCTTCTCTATGAAGAGTATTTTCACCTGACAAATATTGAAAAGGACTTTATGCCAGTATTCAAGAAGTTTTACAATGACGAAAACCTAAGAACATGTCCTGTCTCTGGTGAGGTTATGGAAGCAGATCCAAGATTTACTTAGTCCGCGATATAGGTCCAATCGTAAACCGCATTATTGAAGTTAGTTTCACGAATTTTCATTGTTTTGTTTTTGAGCAAAATGATTTCATATGTCACTCCTAATAATGACTCTGCAGGCAAGAAGTTAACGTCTGACTGCGAGTTTTCAAAGGTCCATGTTCCATTTGTTGAAACAGATTGGAGCTGACCTAGTGTGTTTGTAATGGTCGTTCTAGAATAGCTACCATCTTTTTCAATTGAAAGGTTTTGTTCCTCTGCATTTATATCGAAAAGCTCAGTACCGTCTTTTGTGTAACTCTGCAAGGTCCAGTCATTAGAAATTCTTGCTTTTCTTGTTAAAAGAGAGAAAGTAGGCCCCTCACTATATTTATTACATGCGCTAAGAAGGAACACAATAACTAAAGAAAAAAGGAAGCGATATTTCATAATGATTTTTTTTCAAATGTACTATAAAATTAAATGTGAAACAAGGATGTGAAGCTTACTGATTTGGTCAATATTCAAAAGCTACATTCTTAATTTCATTGAAGACAAGTGAATCTGTTACCATCTTATTCTTTGTGATTCAAATGATTTTTATGAGGCAATATTTATTAATTTTAAAGAAAAAAAATGAAATTTATTATACCGATCCTTCTACTATTTATTGTCTCATGTCAAAGCGAGGCGACTCAAAATATCAATGTTGCTTCAGAAAACGTTGCGGAGGTTGTCGAAGAGAAAATACCTGTAGCCAATTATCAATGTGTTGCAAAAGTTTCAGGGATGGTCTGTAAAATGGGCTGCGGTGGTGCTATTCGTAAAGACCTAAAAAACCTTGAAGGAGTTAGTAGAGTGGCCATAGATTATGAAGAAAATCGTGAAGAACAAATCATAAGTGTTTTTTATAATTCAAGACTTCAAAATGAAAATGAAATTTACGCTGAATTGGAAAAAATAAATAAAGGACAATTCACTGTTGGAGCTACCAAGTCAGAGTCTCTTAAAAACCCATTATAAATCTATTTTAATCAATTCGTTTGCAGCTTTTTTATAAAGAATATGGAGAAGGAAAACCTGTAGTTATTTTGCATGGTTTGTTCGGTTTCTCTGATAATTGGAAATCCCAAGCAAAAGTACTAGCCAATTATTTCAGGGTAATTGTCGTTGACTTGCGTAATCATGGTAGATCTGAATGGGCCGATCTTCATAGCTATGAAGCTATGGCAAATGATGTAATTGAAACCATGGATGTTTTAAATCTGTCGCAGTTTCATGTTATTGGCCATTCTATGGGAGGGAAGGTTGCCATGCATTTGGCCCAGGCTTATCCTGATCGATTATTGAAAACAATTGTTGTCGATATGGGTGTCAAGCCCTACCCAATGCATCATCAAGATTTGATTGAGGCAATTAAATCAGTTCCTGTAGAAACAATTACTGCGAGAAGCCAAGTAAATACTTTTTTAACCAATAAAATTCCTGAAGAAGGAGTAAGACAGTTTTTATTAAAGAATTTATATTGGATAGAAAGAGGTAAGCTAGCCTGGAGAATGAATATAGATGTCTTGGAGGCTAATATGCATTTGATCTTGGATGCTTTGCCAGAGATTGAGGTTTTATCTCCTACGTTATTTATCAAAGGAGCAGAGTCAAGCTATATTTTAGAAGCTGATTATGAGGCAATCGAAAACATCTTTTTGGATAGTGAAATTAATACTATTAGTGAGGCAGGACATTGGGTACACGCTGATTCATTCGAAGAATTCTTAGAGAGCGTGCTTGCTTTCTTATTGCGATAGTAGAAATTAGAAATTTTGGGGCATAAAAAAACCGCTCCCTTAGGAGCGGTTTCTATATGTTTAAAACATATTATTTTCTTACAACAACTTTCGTCATTTGAACATTCGTTCCGTTGCTTACTTTAATCATGTAAACTCCGTTAGTCAAACCTTCTGTAGAGAAAGAAGTTTGTGTTCCATTAACAGTAGAAGTCATAACTTCTTTTCCTGCTAAACTCATAACGCTAATTGAAGCATTTGTAGCATCATTGAACTTGATGTTCACAACATCGCTTGTTGGGTTAGGATAAACCTCAAACGAGTTATTTACAGTTTCTTCAATTCCTGCTAAGTTTTCGTTAAAGTTCATTCTCACCTCTGGCGTAGAAGTTGTATAGTACCAAGTAGCATCCGTACCATCATAATAACTTGACGTTTGTGGGTCAGACACACCTGAAGTTGCAACTACAAGGTCGTTAGATACACCACCATCACCATAAGTCGCTGCAACAATAAGATAAGGCTGTCCTGCAGTCAACATTGTAGGCGATTGTAAAACAAATGTTTTTGTGATTCCTAGGTCCTCTGCGTTAATTGGCAAGATATCAGATTCAGTTATGAAAATTCGATCTCCCGTTTCTGCGTCAAAACTGTAGAGTTTTGCACGAACCTCAGCACCTTCAACAGATGAAGCAGCAATTGTTACATCAACACCATAAATCGTTGCATCAGTGTAAATATCAAAGATATTTCCAACTTCGTACTCATTACCAGAGTTGAATGATCCGTTTGTAGCTGTTCCTTCATCTCTTGCGTAAATGTATTCATTAACGTCAACAGTGTAGCTTGCAAACACGTTATTGTCAACATCTTCTTCAACTTCAGCTTCAGCAGTTGTTACACTAAAATCGATAGTGTGAACGGCAACAGAAGCAGGAGGAGTTAATTCTGAATTACACGTCAAAGTATCCTGAGTTCCTTGTGTTAACAATAAAGCGTCAGATGATTCTTCGTAAACACCTGTATATGTCGCTTTGAATGTTGCATTAATATCAGCAACACCAACATTTCCAACAACACCAGCGAAAGATATAGGCGCAACCTGAGCCGTAGGTACTTGGAAGTATGCCAATGGCGTTCCCCATGCTCCAGTAGAACCTTTGATTACATTAATAAGTTCAGCGTCAAAAGCATCGATTTCGTTGATTTTTACATCGTCAACAGCCCAATACCATCCCCAATAATCGTTGTCATTGTAGTAAAACTGAATTAAAACTTGAGCTTGACCACCTGCAGTAGCAGAAATGTCTATGCTTTCGTTTACTGGGTTACCAGCACTTTGTTCTCCAGGGTAGTTGTCTGTTTCTTCGCAACCGATACAGTTTCCTGTATCATCTACGCCACAAGTTAATTGGTATTCATCCCAAGTAACACCGTTGTCACCAGAAACTCTTACTCCTCTTGTGTCTTGCCACCATCTGTAGTTGTGTTGGAAAGATAGCTTTACAAATTCTGAACCTGTAAGATCAATAGCATTGACTAAGGTTGCGTTTGTAACAATTGGCGTTCCTTCGAAGTCACCTGAATTGTTTCCATCTGAATTTACAAACAAGAAACCATCACCAGCGGTTGTTGATGACATAGGCGATAAAGCTGCAACTGGAATAACTGTTGCGTCTGTTGTGAATTCCCATCCAGCAGGATTTACACCATCAATGGTGATGCTCCATAGAGATTGGTCTGCGAAGCTGTCTTCCCAAAGAAGTGCTCCTTTGCTTTCAGTTTGAGCCGATGGCTTAACTGTTGTTGAGAAATTGTCTTGTTTCGTTACGTTTTGCGCAGCGTCAATTGTTTTTTGAGCGTTGACAGATCCGAAAACAGACAAACATAAAATAATACTGTAGATTTTCTTCATTATAAAAAATTTAATTTGAGTTACAAATATAGGGATTTAATCTTGTTTCAAAAAATAAAAAGAGGCTTTAATAGTTCCTTTTCTTTAATTGCTTGGTTAGCATCCAAAGTCCTGATTCGCCGCTTTTTAGCTCTATTTTTTCGAGGTTATATTCTGCTTTTCTATAGAATTCCTCCATAAGTTTTTGACATTTTTCTTGAACTTTCAAGGTTTTGAAAAGCGCAATGATTCCTTCGATTTTCCTTTTGTGATTGGTTTCGAATGAGATATTTTCTAGGGTTTTTAGTTGATTCTCGTTGGCGCCTTGTTTGGCAACAACCATAAGAAGTGTGTTTTTATTTGAAATAATATCTCCTCCGACCTGTTTCCCTACGAGCTCTGGGTTACCATACAAGTCTAGAAGGTCATCCTGGATTTGAAAAGCGATACCCATATTTAGACCATATGCATAAAGGTCATTTTGTGCTTCTTCATCACCTCCTCCAACGATTGCCCCAAATTGCAAGGCACAACCTAATAAAACTGATGTTTTGAGCGAAATCATTCTAATGTATTCTTCTTGACTAACGGTGGATATTTTTTCGAAATCCATATCCATTTGTTGTCCTTCACATACTTCGATAGCGGTTTTATTAAACACCTCAATTAATTGTTTTGAAATTTGAGGTGAATAGCTATTTAGGTACTGATAGGCTTTCACTAGCATTACATCTCCTGATAGTATGGCAATGTTTTGATCCCATTTCTTGTGTACCGTTGGTTGCCCTCTTCGTACTGGTGCTTCATCCATTATATCATCGTGAACAAGCGAAAAATTGTGAAAAATCTCTACAGCTAAAGCCGCGTTGATCGGATCATTTTCCAAACTGCTTTTGTTAAATTTATCGGCCGCTAAAAGTGTAAGTATAGGTCTAATCCTCTTTCCGCCTAGTTGAAAGAAATAACGCAATGGATCGTATAAATTGGCTGGGTTTTCGGGAAGGCTTATGCCTTCTAGACCTTTGTTTATCTTGCTTGTATAGACGTTAAGGAAATCCATTAGTCTTTGAGCAATTCTAACAGATAGATACCATAACCGCTTTTCTCTAACGGCTTTGCCAAGATCCGCAATTGTTCTTTTGAAATGAATCCTTTTCTGTAGGCAATCTCTTCAATACAGCCTATCTTCAAACCTTGCCTCTCCTCCACAACCTGAACAAATTGTGAGGCTTGCATCAAAGAAGAAAAAGTACCTGTATCCAACCACGCAGTTCCCCGATCAAGAACTCCAACTTTTAACTTACCTCTTCTCAGGTATTCTGCATTTACATCACTGATTTCGTATTCTCCTCTAGCAGAGGGTTGAATCGATTTTGCAATTTCAATGACAGAATTGTCATAGAAATATAGGCCTGGCACCGCATAATTAGATTTTGGTGAAGTTGGTTTTTCTTCAATCGACAATGCATTCATTTGTTCATCAAAGTCCACTACACCGTATCGCTCAGGATCTTTTACATGATATGCATATATCACTCCTCCATCTGGATCGTTATGTTCCTGTAGTAGTTTGTTTAATCCTCCACCGTGAAAAATATTATCTCCTAATATTAATGAAACCTTATCCTCTCCAATAAAATCTTCACCTATAATAAAGGCTTGTGCCAATCCATTTGGAACCTCCTGAACAGCATATTTGAAAGAACAGCCATATTTTTTACCGTCACCCAATAGTTTTTCAAAATTTGGAAGGTCATGAGGTGTCGAAATAATTAATATTTCATTGATCCCCGCACGCATTAAAATCGATAAAGGATAATAAATCATGGGTTTATCGAAAATAGGCATGAGCTGCTTACTTACAGCTAGTGTAAGTGGGTGGAGTCTAGTGCCTGAACCTCCAGCTAAGATGATACCTTTCATATTTATTCGCTTTTTTGCGTATCGGTTGATTCTTCTTTTTCTAATGCGAGTGCATTCCATTCTACCTCATCTTCACCCTCATAGGCTTCAAAATAAGGTTCCTTAAAGGATTTTGTTGTAATGAGTCTGTCTAGTGAAAGAAGCAATGATGGCAGAACCATTAGGTTGGTGAGCATTGCAACTAGCAAGGTGATTGAGACGAGCATTCCAAGGGCTTGCGTTCCGCCAAATTGTGAAAAAGTAAAGACTGAAAAGCCAGAAAAAAGGACAATTGAGGTGTAAAACATTCCAAGTCCAGCCTCTCTCGTTGCATTATTGATGCATGCTTTAAGGTTCCATTCATTGGTCTTAAGCTCCTGTCTATATTTTGCTAAGTAGTGTATGGTATCGTCCACAGAGATCCCGAATGCAATGCTAAATACTAGAAGCGTAGATGGTTTCAAAGGTATTCCAAACCAACCCATAATCCCTCCTGTGAATAATAGAGGAATTATATTTGGAATCATTGAAATTACAACCATTCTCCATGATCTGAATAGTATAGCCATCAGGATACCTATAGAAATGATCGCGAAAATTAGACTAGTGATGAGGTTCTTAACGAGATACTTGGTTCCTTCAGCTGCTACGACAGAAGTTCCAGTAAATGTAACATCGAAATATTCTTTTTCAATTGCATTGTATATTGAAGAATGAAACCCAATTGAATCTAGAGATTCATATAAATAAGCTTTGTCCTCGTAGAGCGTATTCTTCTGTTCAACATTGCCATCGGAAATCATATCAATAAGTGATCGTTTTACCACAGGTTCGAGCATGAAAATAGAATCAACGTAATCAGCATTCAAGGAATCTTCTTCATCTTTCGGCCAATTGATTTTTGCATAGTAGCGCTCGAGATCAGCTTTCTTAGGATTTAGGATCTTATTAACAGTACGCTTTAAATGTTTTACCTTTTGTGCTACATCATAGGAGCCCAAATCTTTCATTTGACTTCTCACCCGAATATGCTGAGAGTTCGTGTCTAGCACCTCTTTAATTGAAAATCCACCGTTGTAGATATCCCCTTGAAATAGTTTTTTGAAGTACTCTTTTTGTCTTCTACTCGAAGTTTTTGCCATTCCAACTTGGCGGATGCGCAATTTATATTTGGTTGCATCATTAGAGTAATACGCCATGTTCAGCGCTTTGATAAAGTCTACGATGGAAATACTTTTGGAGAACAATAAATCATTTCTGAGCGTATCTTGAATTGCATCAATTCTGGCTAGTTTATTTAGCGTATTGTTGATTTTTTGTGAGTTCATTTCCTTGAAATTGAACAAATCTTTGTCGTTGTAATGAATCATCATTTCAAAAGGAATAGAACCTCCGAAATGCTTTTCTAAAAAGCGAACATCCTTACTAATTGGGTCATCTATAGGAAGATCCCCAGTAAGATTACCAGTTGCTTCCATTTTGTAAAGGCCAATAAAACTTACAATGATTAATAGTATAGTTGTGAGATAGATCCATGGGCGTCGATGCTCCGTGTTGTAAACAATAAAGTCGAGCATTCCTGTGGCGATTTTACGGTCAAGATGCTTTAAGTGTCTGGACTTTGGTCTTTTAGAAAAAGAAGCAAATATGGGGAGTATACAAATAGAAATGATAAATACCAGCATGATGTTTGTCGATGCTGCGATTCCAAATTCCATTAGTTTTGTTGAGTTCGTAAACGCAAAGGTCATGAAACCTAGTGATGTCGTAAAATTGGTCAATAGCGTTGCCGTACCAATTTTTTGAATAACCCGTGATAAAGCTTTGACTTTATTTCCGTGCTCCTTGACCTCTTGATGGAATTTTGTCATCAAAAATACACAGTTTGGTATACCAATGACAATCATTAAAGGAGGAATCAGTGCCATTAGGATGGATAGGTTGAAACCCATTGCCCCTATGCTTCCCAGCGCCCAAACAACGGCTATAGCAACAACCGTAAGGCATATTCCAACAACCCTTAAAGATCGAAAGAATAGATACAGCAGTACGCCAGTTACAAGCATAGATGCCATAATGAACAGAAACATTTCATTCTGAATCCGAGTAGCGATTACTACCCTTAGGTGAGGTAGCCCAGCAAAATGCAAGGGACCAAATGCCGGTTCATAAGAACGGGCTAAATCCTCAATCTTGAGAACGATTTTAGATTTTTTCGGATCCGCGAGTGTTTTTTCAGATATACCGATCATCATGACCGAGACGTTTCCACTATCGCTGTAAAGCAGTCCTTTGTAGAACGGGTTTGTTCTAACTTCCTCCTTAATGACCTGAATGCTTTTTTTCTTAAAGAGTGTATCGTCCTCCTCGAAAATACGTTCAAAAACGAATTCTTTTTTTTCTTTGTCGTTTTTTAGGGTTATTAAGGTTGCTTCTGATGTTACCGATTCAACACCTTTAAACTTTAAAATAGAATCGCCAAGCTGCTTCCATTTCTTGAACCTACTCTCTGTATACAAAGAATCTGTCTTGATGGCGAAAACCAAAACATTTCCGTCTGCACCAAAAAGCTTCTTGAATTTATTATAATTTGTTGTAGTGGGTGAGTCCTTCGGTAGAACGATTCCGTATTTGTTATCTAGTTTTAGGTTTGTAAGTGCAGAATAACCGAACATCACGGTTATCAAAGCAATTGCCCCTAAAATCAGGAAACGGTTACGTAAAATAATATTTGCAATGCCTTGCCACATACTTATCAGTTCTCGAAGAGTGTAAAATTAAAGATTTACTTTGACATAGAGCCAAATCGTAGCTTTGCTTAAAGCCATCTAAAAAGGTCGTCAAACATACCTTTACCCCATGGGGTGTTGCCATAATCCTTTTCAATTTTCAATTTTAGCTGCTTAATCGTAAACACTTTGTTTTTTCCAACATCAGGTGTGAGCTCCTCTAAACTCGGTTCTGTAAACTCCACTGAATTAGCAAAATAGACGATTCCACCATCTTCAGTGGCTAACCCTAATATAGCACCTGGTAGTCCACAATATCCTTCTGGACCAATAGAGGTTGTAAGCTCTGAAGTATACCAGGCATAAATTCGGGTGGTGTCATTTTTTTCATAAAGTGCTTTTCTGCATTTATATCCGCTGATGTTCCTCGTGCTGTTGGTTATTTTCCACTTTCTCTGTGGTAAAGAATCTTTTAAATAAACATTCTGGCCGAAAAGTCCTAGGATAATAAATTGTCTGTTCTCTTGCAGGTATTGGTAGTAATAGTTTTTAGTTGTGAGCCAACCCATTCTTCCCTCATCAACTTGTTGAATGGGTATGAAAGCAGAAGAAGTGTCATTGAACAAAAGTTCAAATTTGTCAATTTTTATTTTGTTCTCTTCGGTTACGAACCGCATCATTCGGGACTTATTCTTGTATTTTTTTAAAAGGTTTGTTTTTCTTTCAAAGGTAATTTTCCCATAATTATGGTACTGTCCAATTAAATTGGAGCTACAAAAGAGAATAAAGAAGGCAATTAGCCTTATGGATTTAACCCCAGCGTTTGTAATCATCTTCTTTGGTTTTATTATTGTTGAATTTATACGTAAGTCTCATCAAGAAGTACCTTGATATGATCTGAGTGAAGTTATCGGTAATGACATTTCCATTTACCTGACGCAAAAGGTTGACGTTTTGGTTTAGTAGGTCATTTCCGTTGACAGAAAGCGTTAGATTTTGAGTTTTCAGGAAGTTTTTACTCAACTCAGCATTGACGATTAATATTTCATTATTAAATCCATCAGCTCGCCCCGAATTTATAGTGAACCTAGCGTCGGCTTTAAGCATAAATCCGCCTCTAATCCTCCATTCAACGCGAGCGGTATATTGCTGCGTGCTGTAAGGTTGATTTGCAAATGTTGACAATGAGGTTTTAGGATTGACGTAGGAATAATTGTTTCCTATGCTAAATTCAAGGGAGTCTAAATTAAATTCTATGTCAAGGCCTCCTGAAAATGAGGTGTTTTCCGTAATGTTCTCCTGGTCAGAAATGAAGTTTGTATTTCGATTGTAGCTCGCATTTACATTTGGCTCAAATTCAATTTTTCTATTCAGAATTGGGAAGCCTGCTCCTGCAAATAAGTTTGCAAAAATATTACCATCGACATTTGTTGTTTGAGATATTGTTCGTCCGTACTCATCATAAGTTGTGGCATTTGCAAATGCATTATCAATATATGTCGCATTTAAACCACTCCAAATATATTTTCCAGAAAGTGCTTGCCAAGAATTAAAGTTGATTCTTACTGAATGCAAATAGTTTGGCTCTAAGTCCGGGTTACCTATTTGAATCGCATTTGGGTTTGTATTATCTTGAACCGGTTGTACATCATTTATTGAAGGTTGTTGCGATTGTGTATTGTATCTGAAATTGAAGCGTTTTGAACGCGATGGTTTATATTGATACCTGAATTGAGGGAGGTAGTTGCTAATGTCTTGTTTAGTTACATTACCGGTAACAAGATTATTATTATCAATGGCTATATTTCGATATCCGATACCTGCCTGTATTAGGTGTTTGTAGATTTCATAGCTTAAAACTGCTGTTCCCCTATGCTGTATCCTAATATTGTCAAAGTTGTTTGATAAGTCATCTACTTGGACATCGTTGTTCAATCGATCGGTGGTTAAGATTTGTTGATCAGATCGGTTGTTCTGAAAAAGGTATTCCAGCTGAAGTCTAAATTTCTCAGATAATGGCTCAGTATATGTTAGCTTACTTGATTGGTTGATGTAGCTATTGAGGTTGGTTTTATCCTGAAGGGTTGATTCGTTGTAAGTCGATGGGAGATAATAATTTGAATTATTTTCTAGAACACTTTCTGTCTCATTATTTTGTGTCCTAAGGACATATTCGGCTTTTAGCTCTCTTTTTGGCTTTTTAAATTTTCTTTTTATTCTGAATTCTGATGTGCTGGAAAACCCTTTGGAATCGTTCTCATTCAGAATAGAGGTTGCCAAGGAGGTTGAGTCTTCGCTTGTTAGAAACTGATTTTCGCTTAATCTGCTTGTATTTGCTTGGTCAAATCGAATACTGGGTTTAATTTCGATTGACGTTAGAGAGTCGAGATTTGTTTTGTAAGATAAATTTATCCGGTGAGACCTACTCGTATCATTTTGCTCAATGTTATCTACTGTACTGTAACTAGAATCTTCTAGAAAGTAGGAAGACCTGCTTCTAGAAAGAGCATTTTGTTGTTCCTCGTAATAGGAATAATTGAAATTAAGTTTACCCGTCTTACCAATGCGGTCAGAGTAATAAACGCCCGATTTAAGTGTTCGCGGAATACCACTCGTATTCTGTGGTGTAGATTGATCCCACCATTTTCCGCTCCGTTCATTGTCCAAGCCAAACTTTGAAGCGTCTCCAAAACCTATGTTTGATTTAGGGGTGTTTGAGGTTAGGGCAAAGACTGAAATTTTACGTTTTTTATTGAAGTTGTTGTACAAGAATTCACCTTCATAAAATGCGTTGTCCTCGAAAAGCGCAAAGTCTGATGCTCCTGTTACTTTTCCGAAATATCCTTTTTTTGCATCGTCTTTCAATCTGAGGTCTAATACCTGCATTTTGTCATCGTCTCCGATTGAGGCCCCTTCACGTTCTTTCTCATACACCTCAACAGTCTCAATACCCTTTGCACCTAGGTTTTTTGTAGCAATCGTTGGGTCAGATCCAAAAAACTCATCTCCATCCACCAAGACTTGTTCTATATCTTGTCCTTGTGAGGTAATCGCGCCATTCTCATCTACGCTAATTCCTGGGAGCTTTTTCAAGAGGTCTTCAACTACTGCATTTTCTGCAACTTTGAATGAATCTGCAACATAAACAAGCGTGTCACCCCTAAAAAAAATCGGGTTTTTATTTGCGAAAATAACGACCTCCTCTAAATCTTGTGATTTTGGGTTCAGCTTGACGACTGGGATGTCGATTTCATTATTTACCTCGTTCCCAAATATATAATATGATTTTTCATCTAGACCAGGATATTCGATCATCAAGTCAAAGGTATCTGGCGGGAATCCACTCAATTCGAAGAATCCATCTTTATTGGTTCTTGTGTATCCCAAAAGCAAAGAGTCTTTCAGCCTTACGGCAATGACGGAGACGGTTTCCAGAGGAATATTGCCGGTTGTATCGTAAACGGTCCCTGTTACCTTCATGGTTTGTGAGAAAAGAGCTGAGCTTATTAAGAAAAAAGACAAACCAAGAAATAAATTTTTTAGCATAGTTGTTTAATTATGGCATCACATGTTGTTAGACGAATAAAAACTTATAAAGTTTAATCGTACTAATTATTATTCATTTTCTGTTGCGGATACCTTTAGTAAGGTTTGATAGGAAAACCCATCTGTTTGCTTCGTATGGACAAAGTCGATATCTAATCGTATTCCGATATTTCTATTTTCGTATTCAATCAATTCATTCAGGAAGTCACTTTTTTTAACGACTGCAAGGGTAGAGGTATAGGTGCGATTTTCGGGTCCCACAACCAAGAAAAGCTTTTCTTGTTCCTTCGAATATGCCATTCCAAGAAAACGAGTCTCAAATGCGCCTTCTCTTTTGAGTAGGTTTAGCGTAAATTCATCGGAATGATTGGTTTTATCAACTCCAGTGTAACTCAACCATTTCAATGAATCAATATCTGTTGCATTTCTAATCCCTGTGTAAATAACATTTCCCGAATCACCATAAAAGGATATCATCTCAGAATAATAATTGGATTCCTCTTTGAACTCGGTGAGTGACTTGAGGCTTATTCGTTTTAAACCATTCTTATAGAAGAAAAGCTCGTCTTTGAGTTTGTTTTCAAATTCTTTCTCTAGAATAAGCATATGAACTTCTCCGAAAGAATCAATTTTTGCAGTTGCTTTTAAAAGCGCTCCATCAGCACTCATGTATTCAAGGCTCTTTGCATCGGCTAACCCTTCTGAGCGTTCTATGTTTTCTTTTAGATCAAAAAACATTTCTCCTTCAAGAAAATCGCTTCTGAAATACGAGCTATCTATTTCAGGATAACTAGAAGCTTCACTATCGCCGCCACACGCATGCAATAGCGATACAAAAAGCACCAAATAAAAATTTCTCATATGGTGTTGAACGTTGAAGTAAATCAAAAGTTACTTTTTATTTCCCAGCTCAAAATACGGTATGTCCAAATTTTGAATTTATACATCAAAAGATAAACTGATGGCAAAATAATCAATGTCAAGAAAGTTGCAAAAGTCAGTCCATAAATAATAGTCCAAGCCATGGGTGCAAAGAACATATTGTTGTCACCTCCTAAAAATATATTTGGCTCATAAGAAGCAAATAAACCAATAAAGTCAATATTAAACCCAATGGCCATAGGAATCAAACCAAGAATGGTAGTGATCGCTGTGAGTAACACAGGACGTAATCTGGTTTTACCTCCTTGAATGGTGCATTCTAAAAGATCCTCGTTACTTAGCACTTCATTATCGTTTAAGTCTTTTTCAATTCTTTTTCTTTTGCGCAATGAATTCGTATAGTCAATAAGTACAATAGCATTATTCACTACGACGCCTGCCAATGAAATGATTCCAATCATCGTCATGATCACAACAAAGTTTTGTCCTGAAACAACAAGGCCTAGAAATACCCCAATCAATGAAAGTAATACAGTTAATAGAATGACTGTTGGTGCAGAATAGGAGTTGAATTGTGAAACAATTATCAAAAGAACCAAGAACAAAGCGATTTGTAACGCCTTAATTAAAAAGGCCATTTCTTTGGCTTGCTCGTCTTGTTGTCCTGCAAAACGATATTTTATATTCTCAGAAATAGTGTTCGTCTTTTCAAATTCCTCTAATTCTTCTTTCATGATTTTCACCACCTCGTTTGCATTGAATCCCTCTGTTACGTTGGAGGTTATTGACACCAAAGGAATCTGGTTTTTGCGAACAACGCCTGAATAGCTTGTGCTTTCTTCGGGTTTGTCAATAACCGATCTTACTGGGATGTTCATGAGCTTTCCTTTGTTGTTTCTAAATACCAATCGCTGGTCTAAAAGTGCATTGAAGTCATATCTGTTGCTACCGTCAAACCTGACGACAATGTCATGTGATTCTTCATCAATGGTATATGTAGAAATCTCTTGGCCTAGAAGAGATTTTCTTATGGCCATTCCAACTTGGTATGTCGATGCATTGAGCTTTCGTATTTGGTCACGATCAACTTTAATAGGTATCTCAGGTCTATTGGCATCTACATTGAGTTTTAATTTTTCAACACCGTCAATTCCCTTTCTGTCAAGGTGGGTCTTTATGCGTTCTGCAGCTGCTATAAGTTCTTTATATTCTCCCCGTCCTGTAATTTCTATGTTGATTGGAGCTCCCTGAGGCGGTCCCGATTCATTTTTCGCTGCAGTAATTTCAATATCCGCATTGTATTTGCCTTTCAGACCTGACTGAATATCTTTCAATACATCTGAGGTTTTTATATTTTGCCTGAATTGAAATTCGCAGAAATTCACCGTAATTCTAGCCTTGTGGGGAGTATTTCCCATAGATACACCTTGCGCTGGGTCACTTGTGCCTTCACCCACCTGAGAGATAATCGACTTGATTAGACGTTGGTCTTTAGGAATTCCTGTGGTGTCATCTGCATCCATATACAGACTTAGAATTTTATTTAAGTCATCCTCAACAACTAAAGTAGTCTCATTGGTTATACCAATATCAGTTCCAATTGGATGTGAAATAAAGATATTTACATATTGAGGCTCGTTATTGGGAAAGAATTCAACCTTAGGTGGGAATACTGCAAATAGACCTAAAGAAAAAACAAGCAGCAGGATTGTCCCTAACAAAAATAGAATAGGTTTTTTACCATGCATCGCAAATCGAAGAAAGCGCTCATAAAAACGTTCTAATCGAGGAAGAAATTTATTCTGAAATAGCTTAGTTCCAGGCATAAATAGGAACAGATTAACCAATGTTAAAATACCAATAAAGGCTGTAAAATTACCTAGTGTTACCCATCCAAAAATGATGAAGAAAATACCGAGGGTCGTCAGGAATAAGGAGGTAATTACGATTTTCTTTTTGTTAGGTTGGCTCTGTGTCACTTTCATGTACGTAACTGCGAGAACGGGATTTATAACCAATGCCACAAATAGAGAGGATGCTAGAACAATCATCAATGTCATCGGTAAAAACTTCATGAATTCGCCAATGATTCCTGGCCATAAAGCCAATGGGATAAAGGCTGCAACCGTTGTTGCAGTTGAAGATATAATCGGCCAAGCGACCTCTCCTACACCCTGAACGACACTTGTATATGCAGTGTTTCCTTCATCCATGTAGCGATATATGTTTTCAACAATAACGATCCCATTGTCCACAAGCATTCCAAGTGCAATAACGAGAGAGAATAGTACCATAACGTTTAAGGTAATTCCCATGGAGTTTAGGATCAAAAATGACATCAGCATAGACAGTGGAATCGCCACTCCTACAAAAATGGCATTCCTTAATCCGAGAAAAAATAGAAGAACGCCAACCACTAGAATAATTCCAAGAATAATCGAGTTTTCTAGGTTAGAAACCATATCTCTTGTCACATTCGACTGGTCATTGGTTAGTGATATATCTACACTTTTGGGTATCGCTCCATTTTTTTGTGACTCAGCTATAATGTTGTTTATTTTGTCGGAAGCCACAAGAAGGTTTTCACCACCTTGTTTTTTAACATCAAGCATCACTACAGCTGTGCCAAATTCTCTTGCAAATGAAGTAGTATCGGCATTGCCAAAATAAACGTGTGCTACATCTTCTAAGTATACAGGAAGAAATTCATCCTGACGCACAACAGTGCGTTTTAACTCGGCAGCACTTTTGTACTCGCCCTCAATTCGGATTGTTTTTCGAATCCCGTCCATGAGAAGTTCTCCTCCAGGAATTGTTTGGTTTTCGGCGCTTACTGCATTTTCAATATCACCGAGCGTGACATTAACGGCTTGTGCTTTTATTGGATCAACCTCTATCCTCATTTCCTGAAGAGGGAGGCCGCGAATATCTACCTCGCTTATCTCGGGTAGTTCTTCTAACTGTTTTTCAAGTTCTTCAGATACCTCTTTTAGCACAGCGGCATTTTCTGACCTAAGGTTAATATTTAAAATAGGCATTTTGGAAGGGTCAAGTTCAAAAATATTCGGTTCCGCTGGAAGCTTTGGGAAATCACTTTTAGTTCGTGCTTGATCCACTGCATCTTTGACCTTTCCTAGGGCCTCATCAACGGGCATTTTGAAATCGAATTTGACGCGAATGGTTGTATAACCGTGAACTGAATTAGAATTGATTTCATCAACCAACTTGATCCCTCCAATTTCTTTTTCAATCGATTGGGATATTTTCTCAGACATATACTTTGGTGATGAACCAGGTTTTGCAATACCTACATATATTTCGGGAATTTTTAATTCAGGAAAATTCTCTTTTGGCATTGATTGGTACGCTAGCATACCTCCGATAATAATAACGATCGCGATTAAAAATACTGTTTTGGTGTTATTTACAGATAAAGTAGTAAGGCCGAACCCTTTGAAATTACTCATGTTTCTTATTTTACTTGATTCGAACTAAATCTTTTTTGGTGATTCCACGTGCTCCACCCTCTATGACTAGAACGCCTTCGGTGATGTCTTCATGATTCTCAATTAGGGCCTCACCTTGGTACACCTTAAGTTTTTTTATAAAGACCTGTTCTACATTATAATTTCCAGTTTTTGCAGGCTTTAGGGTCCATAAATAATCTTCGTTTTTTGCATTCTTTAAAATGCTTTTAGATGGAACAACTAGGCCGGAGTCAACTTTAAAATCTGTGATTTCAAGCTCAGCGAGCATATTTGGCATGAGACCTGTTTTGTTTTTCACTTTTGCCCGAATTGTAAACGTTCGGTTCGTGGGCTCTATAAAGCTACCAACACTGCTAACCGCGGTTTGTATAGGTGGAATGTTATAATTTGGAAAAATAACCTTAATAGGAGTTCTTTTTTTAATACTATTGAAATGTTTTTCGGATACTGAGGCTACAACTTCTGTTTGTTCAGTATTCACAAGTCTCATTAAGGGCATTTGTGGTGAAGCAAGTTGACCCTTCTTTGCAAATACCTGATCTATTGTTCCATCAAAAGGTGCCTTAACAATCATTTTTGACTGCTGAATATTAAGTGTATTAAGTTTAGATTCTAAAGAAACAACTTGATTTTCCGCACTTTTTTTATCGAATTCAGATCCCAATTCTTGTTCGAACAAGGATGCTTGTTTGTCTCTCATGTACCGCGCGAATTCAAGCTGCGAAATCAACTCTTGGATATTGGCATTTATGAGCGCTGCATCCATAGAGACAAGAACTTGCCCCGCTTTCACGAAGTCTCCAGCAGAGACTTGTACCTCGTTTATGATTCCTGACATTTCAGTATTCAATAATATATCTTGCGTACTCTCAATGCTGCCTTGAATCGAGATTTTATGAATAAAGCTTTTTTTCGTTGCTTTGCTTGCTTGAACCAAGGGAAGAATTGCACTATTTTCGGCAGTCATTTCTTGTTTTGTTTCTTGGTTTTCGCTCGTTCCGCAGCCAAAAAGTGAGAACAATAGGGTTCCGAAAATGATTGTTTTTTTCATCAGGATATTAGTTTAAATTCAGTTTGTTATAAAGTTTGTCAAGTTCAATTTTACTTCTGTACACCTCAATTAGACTTGCCGTGTATTCGGCTTGTGCAATCATTACTTGGTTGAGCTTTTGAGTAACCATTACGTTATTCCCATTGCCCAGGGCTTCTTTTTTCATCGCATTTCGATAAATTCTCTCTGCCAAAGCACTGTTTTCTTTTTGAAGTGATCTTTTTTTGATGGCGGACGCCAATGTATTTTTGAGTTGTACCTCTTGAAGTTTTAACCCTTGCTTCGTTAACTCAAAGTTGTTTTCATCCTGCATGAGCTGGATTTCTGATTGCTTGACAACTGCGCGGCCTTTGCCACTAGCAAAGACTGGTATTTTCATTTGTAAGCCCCAGTTTGTCTGGGAGTACCAAGGTTTGTCCTGAAAGAAATCGAATGATGTTCTGTATGCATTGTAGCTTTGTTGAAAGTAGGCAGAAAATGAGGGTAAGTATCCAGCTTTATTGTTGCGAACGTTACACTCTGATAGCTCTATTTGTGCTTCTAGTAGGGGTAAAACTGAATTGTTTTCAATGGATCCTATTGATATCTGCGATGCTTCTTGATCAAGCTCAGTCAAGGTGTTTGATAATGTGAGCGCGGAATCTTGAGAGAAGCTCATTGCGTATTTAAGCAAAGCCAAGGCATTGATTTTTTGTAATTCAGCATTTTCAAATGCGTTTTGAGCAGTTAAAACTGCATAAGTCATCTGGTCTAGATCTTCCTTTGTAAGTGCACCTATTTCTAAATAAGCTTTCTGCTTTTTTTCTAGGTTGGATGTTATTTGAAATATAGAATCAGCAAACGCTAAATTTTCTTTTGCAACACAAGCAATGTGGTAGGCATCAATTACGGCAAAGAGAACCTCCTCCTTTGTTCGTGTTTTTTGAATGTTTTGAAGCTCAATAAGCAGTTTAGAGGCTTGAATCCCTACAAAATATGAGCCATCAAATAAGAGTTGATTTACCTGAAGGCTTGCATTTGAATTAAATTCAGTTCCTGCTCGAAAAGCAACTACTTCATCCTCTGGAGCTCCGGGGCTAAAGAAAGAAATAGGCAAAACCTGCACAGGTAAATTTAAAAATTGGTTAAAAGAACCTGTAATATTTGCCTCTGGCATTCCCGCTGCCAAATACTCCTTCTTCTTGTTTACAGCTTTCTCATATTCTAAGGATGCGTTTGAAATTTTAACATGGTTTTTTAATGCATATTCTTTTGCTTCCAATAATGAAAAGCTACGTGCAATTTGTGCATTGGCATTTGAAATGAGTACAACCATGAAAATTGTTACTAGAGGTTTCATTTAAAGTCGTTTAATAGGTGGGTTTTGAAATAATTGAGGCCTTCATCATTGGCGATTGCTCGAATATGAATCCGAAAGGTTTCTAGAAATACAGATTCAAATTTAAATTCTGGCCAAGGGAATACAGAACCGTTTATAATCGCATCAATATTGACAACATGTAATTTCGCGTATATTTCTTTGTGTATCTCCTTACGGTACAGGCCTTCATTTATGCCGCGTTGCAAATTTTCTACAAATTGGTTGTAAACGAATCCAAAACGATGCTCTTCCAGCATTTTCCATGCATCTGGATGGCTTTTTTTGAGGTCATGAAAAACTGTAGTGTTTATAGAAGAAAGGGATTCAATTACAAATTTCGAAATATGCATCAATTCATCTATGGCATTGATTGATTGAACAGCGAAGGACGAACACACTGCTTGGTCCTGTGCTATCCTGAGTTTAATGATCTCTCTAACGAGTTGACTTTTATCTGTGAAGTGATTGTACAACGTTTTTTTTGAGATCCCTAGGTGGTTTGCCATGTCATCCATAGTCACACTGCGTATGCCAAGCCTCATAAAAAGCTTTGCGGAACGCTCCAATAAGTCTATTTGTTTCGAATTCACGGTGCAAAAATAAAATAAAAAGTAACTAAGGAAACTTTAATTATGTTAAAAGTGTAAAAAGTGTAAATAATTGTTTTAATCTATTTTATACATTTGTTTAATGAGTAAAGCAATTGGCATTGATTTTGGTTTAAAACGTACGGGAATTTCTATCTCAGACGAACTTGGGATAATAGCAACACCTTTAAAAACTGTTTCTTCCTCCGAGCTTATGCAATTTTTGAAAGAACTTGTTCATTCGGAAAACATCATGACAATGGTATTGGGTTATCCCTTGGGTTTGAATGGTGCAGACACCGATATTACTCAAAATGTTAGGTACTTGAAGACTGCTTTGGAAAAAGAATTCACCCTGCTTAAGATTACTTTATTTGACGAAAGAATGACTTCTAAAATCGCTCAAAAAGCCTTGATTCAAGGTGCGTCTAAGAAAAAACGAAAACAAAAAGGTTTAATAGACCAAATGAGTGCTACTATAATTCTTCAGGATTATCTAAACTCAAATAGTTAGCCGAAAAGTTTATTTTTGCACAAAATAACACGATGATTTTACCTATTGTAGCTTACGGAGACCCAATTTTAAAAAAAGAATGTGAAGAGATTAATAAGAACTATCCCGATCTCCAACAGCTGATATCTGATATGTTTGAAACCATGTATAAGGCAAAAGGCGTGGGTCTTGCTGCGCCTCAAATTGGAAAAAATATCAGGTTGTTTATTGTAGACGGTAGCCCATTCGCAGAGGATGAAGATGAAGAAGATGATCCAATGGCTGAAGGTATTGAAAACTTCAAAAAAGTCTTTATCAATCCTATTATTGAAGAGGAAGATGGTAAAGAATGGCCATTTCAGGAGGGTTGTTTGTCCATTCCCAAAATCAGAGAGAATGTGTCGCGCAAGCCAGATATAACTGTTTCTTATTATGACGAAAATTGGGAATTGAAGGAAGAAAGCTACTCAGGCTATGCTGCTCGAATTTTCCAACATGAATATGACCATATCGAAGGGATTTTGTTTACAGATTATTTGAGTCCACTTAAAAGAAAACTTATTCAAAAAAAATTAAACAATATAACGAACGGAGAAATCGAAATCGAATATAAAATGCGTTTCCCGAAAAAAGTAAAAAAATGAAATCCACTACTCTCTCTCTTATTTTAGTCCTGTGTTTAGCATCGTGTGAATCTAATAGTAACGAAAAAGCGAAAACTGAAGGTCAAAGTAAGCAAAGTCAAATCGACGATATTAAATCGCTCAATAATGAAATGCTGAGGCTGTTTTTAGAAACAGGTCGTAAAACAAACACGCTGACTTCGGAGGAGTTGATCAAATTTAAGACTGATCTTTCCGTAAAAAGAATGGAGCTCATTAATTTGAATTTGAAATTTTATAATAATTTCCCGAAGGATTCTCTTTCTGCATTTTGCTTGGCGGATGTCCAAGAATTGTATGATGCCTCTGGAGCTTATTCAAAAGCCATGGCCTATGGGGATACGATAGCTGAAAAGTACCCTCAATTTTCAAATTTAATTCTAGTCCTAGAAAAGAATGCTGCTATTTTAGATTTTAATGTTCCAGAAAGAGACACGGTTCAAATTCGAAATGCTTATGAGCGTTTGCTCGCTCTTCCAAATCTTTCTCAAGAAACAAGAAGAACCTATCTAGAGCGCATATCTTCATTGCACCTAGACTTAAATCAGCTCTTGAGCCAATAAGTTAGATTCCTTATTTTTCTAAGTGGTTTTAGTGTTTAAATTACTGTTTAATAGATAGTTAATTTATAAATTCTCTTTTTAGTCCTCCAATACTACCCATCATGCCTTAAGTGGTAACACTTAGTTTTTTTTGTGTGCAATCGGTTATTTATGATAGAAGTCGCTGCGACTATGATTGAATACGATGATAGAGTATTCATCTTTGACCTGTAAAACAAAAACAGATATTCAAACAACAAAAAAAACACAAAATGAAATCAACAATTACAAACATTTTTTTAAGCACATTTATTTTAATTTCAGGTCACGCAATGAGTCAAGATAACACACTACAAAAACATCCTTTTGGTGTCGAGTCGACTGTTTCCGGAAACTTATTAAACCCATCAGGTCAAGAAGTATTTAAAGCTAATATTTTCCCTAACCCTACATTGATTGGAAAAGTGAAAATGGAATGGCCAGATTGGGCGGAAGTAACAGAAATACAAATGGTACTTGCCAGTACAAATGAAATTAAAGTAATTGAAGTTGAGGAAGGCCAGAAAATCATTACAGCTTCAAATCTTCAAGAAGGTATATACATTGTTAGGTTCATTCGTAAGAATGAGGTTCTAGGAATACGTAAAGTAAAAGTAATCAGTTAAACATCTTTTTTCATAGTTTATAGTTTAGTTATAAGAAGGCCTTCGGGCCTTTTTTTTTGTTCGTATAGACCAAGACTAAGTGTTATTACTTAGCTTGTTCTCAATCCAAACCCCTAATTCTTTTTTTAAGAAATAAAAAACGAAACCTTATTGAAGCCTTGTTCCTATTTTTGAAGCATACAGCAAACAACAAACAAATGAAAACGACCCACCTAAAATTTTGCCTTGTGTTTCTTCTTGGTTTGTTGCTCTCGCAAGACGATAATTTATCATTGAATATAGGTGGGCTCGTTTTTATTTTTAATTCAATAGTTGTACACCTTTTTATCGCTTTAATATTTCTTGCTTCAATTCCATATAATGAATCAAAACATATGGTTCACGGTTGGGTCGACTTGAGGTAATTTAAATACATCCCTTTGACCAGGGGATTTTGGGTAGCGGGCCAGCAAGAACTGAGTAATAATATGATGATGGCGATTTGTAATTGATTATTTAATTTCATCGAGTTCTTTTATGAATTCATTCACATAGCGGTCGCGCTTTTTCTCTACTGAAAAATCAATACGGTTTTTATAATTACTCCTAAACAAACCTGATTTTTCTGGAATTAAAACCCCTTCTTTATTGTATTGCTTAACTAAAAAGCTAAAATAGGGCTTAGGTTTTCCTATAGACATGGCTTCTAAATAATTATAGATGACTATATGTCCATTTTCGACATGTTCAATAGGACAGTCCCGTCTTAGGTTCCGTATTATTTTTTCTGCAGATACTGTTTTATTACCTTCGTTATTAAGAACTAGACCATCATCAATTTTGAACATTTCAAAAATTAGTGAATCCCCAATAACTTTAGAAACATATGCTGTATCACCATTTGCATCGTACCAATGAGTAGCCGTTATCTTATACCAAACACCTGTTGTATCCATATAAATATTGTGGAGTGAAGGTTTTTGTTGGAACTCTTCAAAAGGTATGTCTATTCGATCTAGATAAGTTTCGTGAAATAGTTTATCTTTTTTAAAATACTCTTTTCTAATAAGACTTCCATTTTCGTAAAAACACACCGTCCTGGGTTTGTCTAACTTACCTTCATCAGTGCTGGTTTTATAGGATCCATTTTTTTGTCCACATCCAAAAGTGACAAAAGACAAAATCAGTAATACAAATATTAATTTCATGGTATTGGATATGGAGCTGTTTTTGGACATTCTATGAGTTCAGTTTTTTCAGACTTTATTTGACGTCAGGTATATAATTGTAACACGTATGCAAATATATTTATATAGTAAGATATAAAAAGACCTAAATGAATTACTTAACGGATAAAAATCCTCCTCGGTTTACTACCAAAAACTACGTAGGTACTGCTATATATAGGTCTGTATTTTATCTGTCTCTTTCATTTTTTATTGGATTTATGCTCCTTTGACACCGTACATTTGTAGCAACAAATAACAAAAGCAAATAAAAAAAAGGAATCCAATAGTTACAATAATATGTCTCGTTATCATGCACAACCATACATTTTTACAACAAATACAATTTCACGAAGACATATTTTTAAAGTAGCGTCAGCAGTTATTTTCCGACACTAGAATAAAAAGATTAGATAAAACAAACAAAAAATAAGATCAATGTTTAACAATAAATTACAAACAAGAACGAAAGACTATTACAGCAAGCGCAATGAATTAAAGAGGATTGTAATACAGGTGAACCAAAAACAAGAAAGATTAGCTGGTACAAAAAAGAAAACTGTGCTCGATGACATTTAAATAAGCTATCCTGTTTTCGTAGTAAGGCTCTCCTTATTTTGAAAACAAAAAAGCCCCTCAGGAAACTGAGGGGCTTTTACTTTATGTGGTACCTCCAGGAATCGAACCAGGGACACATGGATTTTCAGTCCATTGCTCTACCAACTGAGCTAAGGTACCAGCCTTAAGCGGAGGCAAAAATATGAATATTTTAGTTTAGAATGCAAATAATCATTAAAAATATAGTGTTACTTGTATCTTTGTACAATGTCAACAAGCGAAAAGTCTTTTGTAATTGTAGATGCAGGCAATACTTCAATAAAGGTTGCCCAAGTAAAAAATAGTAGAATTAAAGGTGTACAGCGCTTTGGTCATATTTCAGAAGCGATAAGTTCTATTCCCGGTGCAGACATTGTTTGTGCCTCTGTTTTAAGTGAAGATTTTCAGCAGATCGTAAGTGAAAATGGAGGAAGCCTTCATCAAATCACTTATCAATCATCATTGCCCTTTAAAAGTGCATATCGCTCTATGAAAACGATTGGCATCGATAGGCTCTGTAATGTTGCCGGAGCATTAAAATCATTTAAAGGGAAGAATTGCTTGATTATAGATATTGGGACCTGTATTAAATTTGACCTTATTTCAGAAAGTAATGTGTACTTAGGTGGATCTATTTCGCCTGGTATCAATTTGCGTTATAAGGCGCTTAATGAGTATACAAGTCAATTACCGTTGTTAGATCTTAAATTAAATGCACCAATTATAGGAGAAGATACCAATGGGTCAATGCATTCCGGAGTTATTAATGGGCTACTTCATGAAATAGAAGGTATGATTTCGCGTTATGAGAAGGACTTTGAGGATTTAAAAATATTAATCACGGGAGGTGATGCTTCTTATTTTGATTTCCCTCAAAAAAGTAACATCTTTGCAAACAAAAATTTGACACTCGAAGGAATTGTTGAGATATATGAGATTAATGCGTTTTAGTTTAACATTTACTTTGGGTCTTTTGACTCAGTTGTCCATTGCCCAAGTGACCTCAAGTCACCCACTTTCTTCATATGGAATTGGGTCGTATAACACAGGGTCTAATGCAATTACATCTGCACTTGGAAATGTGAACAGTGTTTGGATTGATTCAACGAATGTGAATTTTTTCAACCCATCGTCTTATTCTAGATTGAGTAAAGGGAATACACTTATGTCGCTTAGCCTCGATTCAAGATTTTCATTTTATCAGCAAGCAGATGTTTCTGAATTCAAAACATCCACAATGTTTGATCATTTTTCTTTGGCATTCAAAGCCACAAAAAGAAGTGGTTTTGCTTTTGGTTTAAAACCGTATTCGAATGTAGGATACGAGTTCAGTCAGTCTGTATTTACCGGAATTGATTCCATTCGATACACCTACGCAGGTAGAGGGAACTTACAGGATGCTTTTGCTGGTTTTTCTTTTGCACCTATTTCTTCCCGAACATCAAATTTATCGTTTGGAGCAAATGTTTCTTACTTATTTGGATTTGTTTCGAATGAGCGGAAAAGTGAACTTCTTAATGCTGATTCGAGTCCAGGAGGTCTATCATCAGATTTGACACGTTTATCTTCATTTCATTATCAGCTCGGTGCTCATTATGAACAACGTCTTGGTAAAAGAAATATACTATTAGTTGGTTTTACGATTGACCCTGAACAAGATTTTAATGGTTCCATTGAAAATAGTCTTTATACTTCGGCTAACATAAATGCGCCGTCGTTTTATGATACCGTTTTTTCAAACTCAAACGAGGGCTCTGTTAAGGTTCTGACCTCTTATGAAGTAGGGCTGAAATATAAATTTTTCTTTAAAAAGACAAAACGAAAAGCCACGACAAGAAGACCCAACATTACTTTGGCGGCTTCCTATAGCGCGAGTCAAGGAATAGAATCCTCTTTTGAAGGCAGTGAAGATTGGCAAGTAGGTCCCTCTAATTGTTGGTCTGTCGGATTAAGCTATTCTCCTGAAACCCGATTGTTTGAGAATGTAGCTACACTCAAACTCTTTGAAAAGCTGAATTATCGAGTTGGATACTTTCAAAGGTCTTTGCCATTTTCCGTTGACGGGATTGCCTATATAGATCGTGGCACGACATTTGGAATTGGTATTCCGATACTCGCACAAATGTCTTTATCATCTTTGAATTTGGCATTTGTTCTTGGAGAGAAAGGTACGGGTGTAGAGACCGATTTGCGAGAGCAGTATATCGGATTTAAGTTTGGAATGGTGTTTTCGCCTTCAAACTTTGAAAAATGGTTTAGAAAAAGAAAATTAGATTAGAAAAGACATGAAGAAGTTTGGATTAGGATTAGGATTTGCTTTTATAGTTTCATTGACTTTTGGTCAATTGGATTCTCTTCAAGAAAGAGAATGTAAAAGAATGCAGCTATTTGTGGGTCAAGAGCTTAAGCTTAAAAACTACGCGCGGGCTACAATGTATTACCTACGCGGAGAGGAGATTTGTAATAATTATGACGCTAAGAAGTATAAGAACATGGTTCAAACCATGCGAAATACTGTAGCGACAGAAAAAGACAAGGCACGTAAAAAATTATACATAGATACTCTAGTGAGTACTTACAATCGTATTGAGGCGAAAGGGTTTTTTAATCCAACTGAGGCCTCGATTAGAGGATTGTATATTTTGCAGTCTTCCACACCTAATCGCATTAAAGCAGATTCTTTGTTCACGGTAGCATTTGAACAGAACAATAAATTTAAAGATGCGCAACTCAGTTATTATTACTACAATCTTTACACCATGTACACCAAGGCAAAAGATGCGCAAAAAGACCTTTACAAAAAGAGAATCATTTCTGATTATTTTTCTTTGTCGAGAAAGATAGAAAACGAAGGTTTCAAGGCGAGAACCCTAGAGACCATGACCAATTATTTCAATACTGTTGTTCGCACCTGTGACGACATTCTTCCTGACCTTCTCGGTTTTATGAGTGATTTGCCGCAAGAGAAATCCAAAAAGAAAAAAGCAGTCACTAATTTTATAAATCTATTAAAAGAAAAGCAGTGCACGGAGAGCGACGAATATGCCATGCTTATTGATACTATTATTTCTATTGACAATACAGTGGATGCTGTTTTAGCAAAAGCAGATCTATTGAAGGTGAAGAAGAAGTATAAAGAGTCAATCGAGGTGTTCAGAAAAGCCCTTGAAATGGCCGGTAACGATACACTTAGGGGTGACGTCCAGTTGAGTATTTTGGAAATCCAGTACACTAACCTTAATAGTTACAAGAGCGCTTACAATACAGCAATGTCAATTAATGGGCTTAACAGATCGAAAGCACTTATGGTAGCTTCTAATTGTGTTGCGAAGCTCGCAAACACTTGCGGATCTAGTACATTTGATAGAAAATGTAATTACTATTATGCAGCGCAATTAGCAACTAAAGCTGGTGAGTCATCTCTAGCGGCTAAATACCGCGAAAGTTGTCCGACTTCAGATGATATATTTAGCAATAACAGTCCGACACAAGTTACATTATCTTGCTGGGGTGTAACTGTTGACGTCAAGTAAATCAATCATTTACATGTTTAGAATTCTTGTTTCCATTTCACTTTTGTTAACCGGAATACTATTTGCCTGTGAAAACAATTCTGGCGACATTCAAAGGATTACCCATTTCGAGAATGCCCCAGATGAGTATACAGAAAACCTCAACATGTTCCATAATGATTCAGGTCAAACAAAAGTGAATTTATATGCCAAGGTTTCACAGACATCCTACGAACCAAAGCACGTTACAAAATTCAAGGATTATCTGAGAGTTGATTTTTTTAACAAAGCTGGCGATAAGGTATCTACCTTAATTGCTCTATCGGGTATTTTTGATCATGACGAGGGAGTCGTTGAGGTTCAAGATTCTGTTCGCCTTTTTAATTATGCAAAAGAGCAGCAGCTGGAAACAGAATATTTGATTTGGAATAAGAAAGACAGTACAATTAGAACAGATAGAAATGTTTTGGTTAGGTCTCCAAAAGAGATTTTAAAAGGTAAAGGGTTGGTCACAAAGCAAGATTTTAGTTTTTTCGAAATACTCGAGCCTACAGGGAAGATGAATTTAAATAAGGAATGATGAATTTATACAATAAAATAATGAAAGTGTTTTGGTTGATTTTTGCCATTATATTGTTTCTAGTTGTGACCTTTAAATGCTTTAGCGAAGGGTTCGAAAGATGGGCTGTCTATTATCTTTTTGTATTTCTTGCTGTTGGGATGTACTTTTTTAAGACTTGGATGATGAAAAGAATGGAACGACACATCGCATATATGAAAGAACAAGAAGCTTTGAATCAAAAAAAATAATGTTAGACTTAATTTGAATAAAAACCAATTCATAGTTCAATCTCGCTTAGCCTTATTATCTATTTTAATGCTCGCTCTCCCATTTGTTGGTGCAGCTCAATATTTTGTAAACGGAGTTGTATTCGATGAAACTTATGCTCCTATTCCTTTTGCCAAAGTATTTGTAAAAAACGCACCTGACCAGAGAACAGTCGCTGATATTGATGGCAAATATCAAATAAGCCTTGCGCGAGGAGAGTATTTTCTTGTATTTAGCTCGACCGGTTTTGATACAAGGGAATCCTATGTCTCTCTAAATGAAAAAAATATCATTAAAGAAATACAGCTTTTCCCAAGCCGCATTCAGGACCTTGAAACGGTCAATGTAACCTCTAAAAAGTCAAACCCAGGAAGGGAAATCATGAAAAAATTGGTTGCACGACGAGCGCAAATCAACCAATGGAATTATCCCCACCGCGTCAATGTTTACATCAAAGCAAGAGAAGATGTTCACAAGAAACAAAACCAAACTGATGAGTCTAATGACATTGATGACACCTTCGATGGGAGGCGTCCACTGCGTGATACAATGAATTTATTAGAGGTCCAGCTGGAACGTAATTTTGCGCCAAGAAATAAAGTGAAGGAGTACAGAAATGCCTATTCCTTGAGAGGTTCGAAGCGGAATCTATATTATACGACAACAGTTAAATCAAATTTTAACTTTTTTGAAAATCTATTGCGATTAGATGATCTTCATGAAAACCCTGTGAGTTCGCCCATTTCTATTCCCGGGATTGTTTCTTATAAATACAGGCTCATTGAGAAGTATGAAGAGGAAGGGAAGATGATCTCGAAAATTAAAATCCAAGCGAGAAATTCTGCAACATCAACACTTCAGGGATATATTTGGATACAAGACTCGGTTTGGTTGGTTCAAAAGCTGAGCTTGAAAATGAAGAAAGGTAATTTATTAGTTTACGATTATTTTAAAATCACACAGGAGTACGATCACTATGGTGATTCTCTGTGCGTTTTAAAGAAGCAAGTACTTGATTATGGGGTCAAATACAAAAGAGAGTCTTCGACATGCAAAACAACAGCAATTTTTTCGGATTATGATTTTGATCCAAATTTTAAAGCTAAATTCTTTAACCGAGAGCTTGCAGTCACAGAAAAAGAGGCTTACGAAAAAGATTCTACCTTCTGGACAGAAAAAAGACAAGATGCACTGACAACAGAGGAAATTGCTTTTATCATTCGGCAGGATAGTATTCGGGACTATATCAATAGAAAAGAATACTTAGATAGTGTAGATCAGGTTTTCAATAAAGTAACTGCATTAAAGGTGCTTTGGTGGGGGGTTGACCATCGAAACCGAGACAAAAGACATCAATGGACAATCGGTTCTTTAGTGACAACAATCAGGCCTGTATATATTGCGGGACCTAGAATCTCTCCCAACTTTGATTTTTTCAAAAAATGGGATGATCAACGTTCCTTGGATTCGTACACACAAATTTCATTAGGATTTTTGAACAACGATATTAAAGGAGATACCTGGTGGAAATATAAATTTGATCCGTTCAGGCAAGGAAAGGTAAGGCTGGCATTAAATCATGATTTCGACGTAATCAGAGGATTCGATGCAATTACTCAAATTTATAAAAGAGAAAATTTTATTGAAGCAACGAAGTTAAGTAGCTCAGTTGAGTATGAATTGTTCAACGGTTTTTATGCCAAATTGGCCGGAGAGTTTTGTGAAAGACGAAGTATTGAAGGCTATGATTTTGTAGATGCTATAGACGAAGTTTTACCCAATAATGAGCCGACTTCATTTCAAACCTACCAGGGTATGATTGCTGACTTAACGCTTTGGTTTGTTCCGAGACAGAAATACATGCGGGAACCTTATCGAAAGGTAGTCCTAGGCTCGGCCTGGCCTACTTTTAGCATCAACTATGAAAGAGGTATTCCTAATCTTTTTGGGAGTGATATCGACCACGAATATTTACAAATCAGTGTCGATCAGACTTTTAAAATAGGAACAATAGGAACCTCAACATATCGTTTACAAGGAGGAAAGTTTTTGAGCGCTAGAAACCTAAGAGATCCTGATTTTAAATTCCAAAGAAGGAGTGATCCTATTTGGTTTTCGAATCCGTTGTATTCTTTTCAAGGTCTTGATACCTTATTACGGACTGATGACCTTACGCTTGAGGCACATTTTGTACATCATGACAATGGTGCGATTATCAATAAGATCCCTTTTATGAAAAAAACGAGAATAGGACTTGTTTTAGGGGGAGGAGCGCTTTATGTTAAAGAGCAAAACTGGTTGCATTATGAGGTTTTAGCGGGCCTGGAAAGAAACTTTAAGCTATCTAGGAGAAGGTTGCGTGTTGGTGTTTACGGGGTTCTATCTACCGGAAATCAAACACCTACAAGGGCGGATTGGAAAATATCATTTGCCATTCTAGACGAGCGGAATATGAAATGGGACTTTTAAGAAGTTTTTTGCTTCTTTTCCTTCGGAAAGTATTTTTTGTTTCTAATCAGAATTATGCCGACACCAGATGTAATGCACGCGTCTGCAAAATTCCAAATTGCAGGGAATACCTGTTGACCTCCGATGTAAGGAATGGCGTTAGGCCATTGAAGGTTAAATTGAAACATATCAACCACATTCCCCAATAAAAAGCCGTGGTGTCTGACTTCAATGGCTCTTGAATATTCTTGGCTGTGTATGGTCTGAATACAGTTCTCAAAATTACCGGTGCCTTCCATGTAGTTATAGTAATTACAGGGATCAAAAGAGAATATTAAATCGTAAAACATCGAGTCGAGAAGATTTCCTAATGCACCTATGAAGATGAGGGAAATAGCAAAAAGAAATCCCATTCTTGAACCCTTTTTGTATTCACTCCAAAGGTAATAACCTATTCCAAAAATTGCGATTATTCTAAAGATACTAAGGCCTAGTTTTGCCCAAATTGAACTGCCAAATGTAGTTCCAAATGCCATTCCGGGATTTTCTATGTAATTCAACACAAACCAATTTCCAATAATTGGCTGGCTTTGTCCCTCAACAAAATTAATTTTTATGCCGAATTTTATAAGCTGATCTATAACAAGGAAGGAAACAATAAGAACAATAAGAATTGTAAGCTTATTTTTCACTTATTTATTTTGCGCATTCTTTGCGTCAATACTCATTGTCGCATGAGGAACTAATTTCAATCTTTCTTTCTGAATAAGCGTCCCATTCACTCTGCAAAGACCGTATGTTTTGTTTTCAATCCTTACCAACGCTGCTTGCAAGTTGTTAATGAATTTCTCTTGACGTGCAGCGAGCTGGGCAAGCTCCTCTCTAGACAGGGTTTCTGACCCATCCTCCATCATATTAAAGGTTCTTCCAGTATCATTCGTGCCATGGTCGTCATTGTGCGAAAGTGAACCAACCAATAGTTTGTAATCGTCTTGAGCTTCTTTTAATTTGCCTAAAATTAAATTCTTAAACTCTTTTAATTCTGTATCTGAAAATCTGTTTTTTTGCTTTGCCATAGACTATGGTTTGATATGTAAAGAAATTAGTCGCCCAAAGATATCATTTTTAGCGTTCTACAGCCAATAATTTGATATTATTTACATTCTTTTTTGATCGAATATCGACTTAAATCTTATTAATTTTATACTTTTCGACTCCATTTAAATTTATACCAGTGTTAAAGTTGTTTTCAGGAAATAGAACCATTGTCTTACTCTTATTGCCTATTTTCCTTTCCCTGTTTTACTTTTTAAATTTTACAAATGAATTCTATTCGAATCAGGTAATAAATTTTGGTGTCTGGAATGAATTTACTCAGCCATTAACCAACGGGTTGAATTGGCTTTCGATAATTTTAGTTTTGATAAATGCTGTAGTCTTAAATAAGCTTTTTAATCGGTCTAATTTTTTTGATCGAATCACTTATCTTGTTGCTCCTTTCTATCTAGTTCTGATGACTTTTTTTGAAGCTGCTTTTACATTCAGTGGAATGCTAGTTGCCCATACCTTTCTCATTTTTATGCTTCAGCAGCTCTTCGAATTGAATCAGAATGAGGAATCAAAGTCTACCATTTTTAATGTGATGTTTTTGGCGGGTGCTGCAGCTACATTTTTACCATCTATCATTTTTTCGCTTCCAATGTTTTTTGTGATGATTCGTTGTTTAAGGCCATTGGGGTTTAGAGATGTATTGATTGGATTGATAGCGGCAATCATACCATTTGTTTATGTGTATTCGGCTTTTTATGTTTTTGGATATTCAAAATTACCAGCTCTTTTTTGGTATACGGAATCTACTTTGAATGGCGATTGGCTCGTTGTGCTTGGCTTACTTGTCATATCTGCCTTAATGGGTTTTGTCACTTTCATGAGTCAGTGGCAAAAAAGTGCGATTCGAACGAAGAGACAGTTTCAAATGTTACTGGCTCTTTTCTTTATTTTTCTAATTCTTGCCTTATTTCATTTGTTAAGTTTTCAACAAATTGATTTCTTTAGTCTTTTATTGTTACCGATATGCCTGCTACTACCTTTCGCTTTTAGAAGTGAAACTGTGGGAATGGCTTCGAGTGGTGCTTTTTACGTGCTTTTGGCATTTTCTGTTATGAAGTTTTTCATTTTCGCATAGATTGAAAATGTATTATTGATTAATTTCGCAATCTAAAGATAGTAGCGATGAAATTTGGTGTAGTTACATTTCCCGGTTCAAACTGTGATCAGGATATGATTTATATTCTTAAAGAGGTTCTAAACCAAGAGGTAGTATCTCTTTGGCATAAGGAACGAGATTTAAAAGGAGTTGACATGGTTGTTTTGCCTGGAGGCTTTTCTTTTGGAGACTATTTGCGTTCCGGTGCGATAGCAAAATTTTCCCCAATTATGAATGACGTGATTGATCACGCACATAAAGGAGGATACGTACTAGGTATCTGTAACGGTTTCCAAATCTTAACAGAAACAGGCTTATTAGACGGAGCATTGCTTCATAATGACAATCAAAAGTTCATCTGTAAAAATGTATTTTTAAACCCGGTTTCAAAAAGCGCTGCAATATCGAAGGGGCTGGATCATGAGAAAGCGTACTCTGTGCCCATTGCTCATGGAGAGGGTCGATACTATGCCAAAGAAGATACAATAGCAAAACTACAAGAGAATGACCAAGTGTTATTTAAATATTGTGATGCAAATGGAGTACAAGGAGATTCTTACAATCCGAACGGTTCGATTTTGAATATCGCTGGTGTCACAAATAAAAATAAAAATGTATTTGGTATGATGCCGCACCCGGAAAGATCATCAGATCCAGTATTGAAAAATAGAGATGGAGCATCGTTGTTTGAGTCATTATTAAAACATTGTTAATGAAAATTTTACTTTTGGGTTCAGGAGGCCGAGAACATGCGCTAGCATGGAAAATGGCACAAAGCTCTATTCTTGACGAGTTATATATTGCTCCTGGGAATTCTGGCACACGAAAACATGGAAAGAATGTCGCCATTGATCCAAACGATTTTCCAGCAGTAAAAGATTTTGTCTTAGAAAACAGTATTGAGCTCGTTGTTGTTGGTCCTGAGGAGCCTCTTGTAAATGGTATAGCCGACTATTTTAATGCTGACCCAATGTTATCTGAGGTTTCTTTGATTGGTCCGGATGCTGAGGGTGCACAACTAGAAGGGAGCAAAGATTTTGCAAAGGCCTTCATGAAGAGACATAATATTCCTACTGCCAAGTACGGCACATTTACCAAAGACTCTCTTGACAAAGGGATTACATTTTTGAGGGCTATGAAAGCTCCTTATGTACTGAAAGCAGATGGTCTTGCAGCTGGAAAAGGTGTTCTTATTTTGAACGATTTAGATGAAGCTGAGCGAGAGCTTACAAGCATGCTTATGGATTCTAAATTTGGCAATGCAAGTGCAAAAGTAGTTGTTGAACAATTCTTGGATGGCCGTGAGGTTTCTGTTTTTGTTATTACAGATGGTCAATCTTTTAAACTTCTGCCTGAAGCCAAGGATTACAAGAGAATAGGTGAAGGTGATACAGGTTTAAATACAGGTGGTATGGGCGCGATAAGTCCAGTTCCATTTGCAGATGCCGCATTTATGGATAAAGTTCACAATCAAATCATTGTTCCGACCACGAAAGGATTAAAGTCAGAAGGTATCCATTATAAAGGGTTTATCTTTTTTGGTTTGATTAACGTTAAGGGTGACCCATATGTTATAGAATACAATTGCCGCTTGGGAGATCCTGAAACAGAGGTTGTACTTCCCCGTTTGAAATCAGACATTCTGGATTTGTTCGAGGGCATTGCAACGAATACCCTTTCTGAGAGAGATATTCAGTTTTACGACAAGAGCGCTGCTACTGTAATGCTTGTTTCTGGTGGATATCCAAAGGCATATAAAAAAGGCAAGCAAATTTATGGATTGAACAGTGTGGTAGATAGCCTTTGTTTTCATGCAGGGACAAGATCTGATGGCCCATCTTCGGTAACCTCAGGTGGTCGAGTTTTAGCCGTAACATCTTATGGTAAAAACATTGAATTTGCCGTTAAAAAATCCTATGAAGCGATAGATAAAATAAGCTTTGACGGCATGAACTACAGAAAGGATATTGGCTCTGATTTAATCAAATAATCCTTACATTGTTGCACACTATGTTCAACGCCATTTTTTTCCTTTTTATAGCCCTAGTTTTTTCAGCATTTTTTTCGGCGATGGAAATTGCATTTTTGGCCTCAAATCGGCTGAAGATTGAGGTTGACAAAACAAAAGGCACGTTGTTGAGTAAATTACAGACGATTTTTTATCGAAATGAATCAAAAATCATCGCATTTATATTACTTGGAAACAATGTCTCTTTGGTTGTTTATGGTATTTCAGCTGCAAAATTATTAGGCCCTGTTTTGACGGGTTGGGGAATTGAATCTGAAGCAGGATTACTTCTTCTACAAACTTTATTATCTACAATGCTCGTGCTTGTTGCAGCAGAGTTTATCCCTAAAAGCCTTGTTCAGTATAACCCAAATAGGTTCTTAAAGATTGGGACCTTTCCTTTATTTATATTATACCTAATTCTGTTTGTTCCTACGCATATTATATTGGCAATAAGCTGGGTTGTATTAAAGGCTTTTGGTTACGATCAGAAAACGAATCAAAAAGTTTTTTCTAAGGTCGATTTGGAGCACTTTGTTGATGATCTTTCAGAACGTATGGATAGCGAGGAAGTTTCTTCTGAGGATATGAATCTCTTAAAAAATGCGCTTGACTTCTCAAATGTTAAGGCGCGAGATTGTATGATTCCGCGTACCGAAATTATTGCTGTTGATATAGATGATTCTTTGGACACAGTAATGCAGCTTTTTATCGCGAAAGGATTGTCTAAAGTGATTATTTATAGAGATTCCATTGATAATATTATTGGGTACGTTCATTCTTATGATTTGTTTAAATCTCCACAATCGATTAAACAAATTCTATTACCGATTCATTTTGTGCCCTCCGTAACAACAGGGGAGGAGTTGCTTTCAAAGTTCACCGAACAAAGTGGCAATATAGCCATCGTTTCTGATGAGTATGGAGGAACAGCGGGAATGGTCACCTTGGAGGATGTCATCGAGGAGATTTTCGGTGAAATAGAAGATGAACATGATAAAGATGATCTCGTTGAGGAGAAACTGTCTGAAACGCATTTCCGATTTTCAGCAAGAGTGGAGATTGATTATCTAAATGAGCAATATCAATTGAATATTCCTGAATCAGAAGATTATGAGACGCTCGGAGGTTTAATATTATTTGAGCTTGCTAACATCCCTGATAAAAATTCCAAATTGAAAATAGATGGTTTTTCTTTCGTTGTTGAAGAGGTAACAGACCGTAGAATTGAAATTGTCAGTGTTTACCTTAAGTCATGAGACTTTTCAACACCATCTTAATATCATCTCTTTTATTAACGTCTTGCGCATCTGTAAGTCATACTATATCTAGTGAACTCAGTGAAATTTCAGGTATTGAGAACCCAATTCGTTCGACTTATATTTCAATAAATGATAGTGGAGACGAACCCGTTGTATATCTCATGAAAAATGATGGTGTTGTTTTTCATAAAATGTTTATCGCGGGAGCTAAAAATATAGATTGGGAGGACCTATCCTTCGATGGTGATTTTTTATACATTGGTGATATTGGCAACAACCGAAATCAAAGAAAGGATTTGGTGGTTTATCGCGTTCGGTTAAATAATTTATTGGGATATTATGATATCGATGGAGAACTCAATCATAATTTTCCTGATACCGTCAAAGCAGAACCTTATACATTAAATTACCCTGATCAAATGAGTTTTCCTCCCAAGGAGAACCGACTGAATTTTGATTCAGAAGCGCTTACCTATGCCGACGGAAAGTTATTGATTTTATCCAAAGACAGGTCAAAGCCCTATAAAGGTATTTGTAAAATTTATGAGGCAGACTTATCAGATCCGCTTAAGATAAAATTACTTCAAGAGATCAAATTAAAAGGGCTGTCTTGGTTAACAGGATCGGTAACAGGGTGTGATTATTTGGACAATAAATTATATGTTTTGACCTACAAAAGACTCTATGTATTTGGGCGTACAAAAGGTGAGTTCACATTGGCTCGTAAAAAGAACTTAGGGATACTTCAACAATGGGAGGGGATATGTGTTGAATCAGAAAATAAAGTAACCATCGTGTCTGAAAAAAGCCGGCTGGGTAAACAAAAAATGAAAACCATTAAACTATGAATGCAAGACTTTCTATAGATAACTATGAAGCTGTCATTTTTGATATGGATGGTGTTCTAATAGATTCCGAACCTCAATGGAAAATTGCAATGGAGAATGTTTTTAAATCTGTTGGTTTAGATATGGCAAGAAAAGATTTTCAAAAAACTGTTGGTCTGCGTATTGATGAGGTCATCGCATTTTGGAACCACCATAAAAATCTTGGGATTAAAGATGAAAAAGCTGTTGAAGATGCGATCATTGACCAGATGATTCTTTTGGTTCAATCAAACCCCATTCCATTAAAAGGAGTTAGCCAAACACTTGCTTACTTAAAAAAAATAGATATCAAAATTGGCTTGGCTACCTCTTCTCCTTACCGTCTTCTTCATGCAGTATTGTCAGCTTTGAAGATTGAAGAATATTTTGATTTTGTGCACTCTGCAGAGAAGGAATCTAATGGAAAGCCACATCCTGCAGTATATATATCAGCGGCAAAAGCGCTTTCTGTGCAGCCTTCAAAATGCCTTGTTATAGAGGATTCTTTTAATGGTATTATTTCTGGTAAAGCAGCAAAGATGGATGTCGTTTGTATTCCTGAAAAAACGCATGAGCCAAATTCAAAAATGAATGTAGCCGATTATATTTTTGAGGACATGGAAGAAATGCTGAAGATTTTAAAGTAGGCACTGAAGCTTACTAATTTTCCTTTCAAGGATTCGTAGAATGCTATTGTTTCTTTTGTAAATTTGTTACAAAGATCACTGTTGGAAGATTCATTTGATTATCAAGAAGAGGCTGAAAATAATTCTGAAAGAGAATTTGATAAAGTATTGCGTCCGCAAAAGCTAAATGATTTTGCAGGACAGCCTAGTATTGTCGAAAATCTTGAAGTTTTTGTTCAGGCGGCTACGCTTCGAAATGAACCTTTAGACCATGTTCTTTTGCATGGACCTCCTGGATTAGGTAAAACAACTTTAGCTAATATTATAGCCAATGAAATGGCAGTGGGTTTTAAAGTAACAAGTGGTCCAGTTCTAGACAAACCCGGAGATTTAGCAGGTTTGTTAACGAATCTTGCAACTGGCGATGTTTTGTTTATTGATGAAATTCATCGATTGAGTCCTGTTGTTGAGGAATACTTGTATTCCGCGATGGAAGATTATGTCATTGATATTATGATCGATACCGGACCCAATGCCAGAACGGTTCAAATCACCTTAAATCCATTTACGCTTATCGGAGCGACAACCCGTTCAGGTTTATTAACCAGTCCATTAAGGGCACGTTTTGGTATCAATTCGCGTCTTGAATATTATAATACTGAAACCTTGACCTCGATTATTCAGCGCTCTGCAGGTCTATTGGAAATTGAGATAGATGAACGTGCAGCGATAAAAATAGCCAGTAGGAGTAGAGGTACCCCTCGAATTGCAAATGCATTGTTGAGGCGAGTCAGAGATTTTGCGCAAATCAAAGGTTCGGGAAAGATTGATGAGCCCATAACCGAGATTGCATTGAAAGCGTTAAACGTTGATGAGAATGGACTAGATGAGATGGACATTCGAATACTTAAAGCAGTAGTAGAAAAGTTTGGGGGAGGCCCCGTTGGTTTAACCACAATAGCCACTGCAATAGGTGAAAATGCCGGAACCATTGAGGAGGTTTATGAGCCTTTTTTGATTCAAGAAGGATTTTTAATGCGTACCCCTCGAGGAAGAAAGGCAACTGAGAAATCATATAAACATCTGGGAGTAGATATTGGATTTAGCCAGGGAGGCTTGTTCTAAATGAATGCAAATAAACATAAGCATTCGATTCAATCTAAAGCTCAGGAATTAGGTTTTTTTTATTGTGGTTTTTCTAAAGCTGGGTTTCTTCAAGAAGAAGCACCTAAGCTTGAAAATTGGTTAAACAACAATCGCCAGGGAAAAATGTCATACATGGAAAACCATTTTGACAAAAGACTAGACCCTAGAAAGCTAGTTCCCGGATCTAAATCAGTAATCTCACTATTATTTAATTACGCAACAAAAGATCACCAAAAAGACCCTTCAGCGCCAAAGGTTTCAAAGTATGCATTTGGAGAGGATTATCATCTTGTTGTCAAAGAGAAATTATTCCAATTTTTTGAATTCTTAAATGAAACTATAGGTGATGTTGAAGGAAGAGCCTTTGTAGATTCGGCACCAGTAATGGACAAAGCCTGGGCTAAGAAATCTGGCTTAGGTTGGATCGGTAAAAATTCTAATTTAATACACCCCAAAGAAGGAAGCTTTTTTTTTATCGCAGAGCTGATTACGGATTTAGAATTTGACCAAGATCCTGTAATGAAGGATTATTGTGGAACATGTACGAAATGTATAGACCAATGTCCAACGGATGCAATTGTTGAGCCTTATGTCGTTGATGGTTCAAAATGTATTTCCTATTTGACAATAGAGCTCAAAGATGAACTTCTTCCCTCTGAGTTTAAGGGAAAGATGGATAACTGGGCTTTCGGTTGTGATGTTTGTCAGGACGTTTGTCCGTGGAATCGTTTTTCAAAACCCCACCAAGAAGAAAGGTTTTTAAATCCAAAGTTGCTTGATTTCACAAAAAAAGATTGGATGGATCTCAATGAGGAGACTTATCGTGAATTATTGAAGCGCAGTCCAATAAAGAGAGCCAAATTTAAGGGTTTAAAGCGTAATTTATTATTCGTGAATCCAACTGCAAAATAAGGAATGTGAATAATTCTTTATTTTATCTCGTTTGTAATGACAACAAACTCAGTAAATTCGTGTTTAAGCAATCGATATGACGCCTCAAGAACTTATCCAAGTAAAATATACCGGATCGATCTCTGTGCTCAGAGACTACATGAATATTTCTGCACAAACAATCGGTATTCTAATTGTGGGTATTTTATTCTGGAGAATTTTAATCTCGTATCAAAACAAAAAAAACAAAAATAGATTTAAAAGCACTTATTTTGAATCGTCTTATTCGAAACACTGGAGAAAACAACAATGAATTCAAGTCAAAAAAACGCAACGATTATTGGAGCTGGATTGGTCGGCTCTTTGTGGGCAGTATACCTTTCTAGAGCAGGGTATAAGGTCACAATTTACGAAAGAAGGTCTGATATTAGAAAAGCAGATATCCAAGCCGGTAAGTCTATTAACCTCGCGCTGTCTGTGCGGGGATGGAAAGCACTAGATGATGTGGGTGTTGGTGATTCTGTGCGTGAAATAGCGATACCGATGCATGGAAGGGTCATGCATGCTGAGGATGGAGATCTTACTTATCAGCCGTACGGAGCTGAAGGACAGGTGATCTACTCTGTTTCGAGAGGACATATCAATGCACGGATGATGGATATTGCAGAAAATAAAGGGAATGCAAATATTCACTATTATCATGAATGTTACAAAGTGGATTTTGAAAATTCAATTTCCTATGTCCGAAACATTCAAACCAATGAAGAATTCGAGGTGAAGTCCGATTTGATCTTTGCTGCGGATGGAGCTTTTTCTGCAATTCGATATAATTCAATGCAAAAACTTCCACGTTTCAATTTTAGCCAACGCTTCATTGAAGATGGATACAGAGAGGTACTTCTTCCTGCTGGTCCTAATGGAGAGTATTTAATGGATAAAAATGCACTTCATATATGGCCGCGGGGTCGTTTTATGATGATTGCTCTGGCAAATGAAGATGGTTCCTTTACTTGCACCTTATTTATGCCCCATGAGAATCATAAATATTCTTTTGATAAACTTAAATCTAAGGAAGATGTAGATGCATTTTTTAAAGATGTTTTCCCTGATTTTTATGAAATGATGCCAAATGTTGGTGAATCCTGGGAGGACCATCCTTTGGCCTCTTTAGCCATTATACGTTGCTATCCATGGACCCACGGAAAAGTTGCTTTAATGGGTGATTCAGCTCATGCTACGGTACCTTTTTATGGCCAAGGAATGAATTCAGGTTTTGAAGATTGTACTGTATTGAATGACCTAATGGTGAAGCATAATGAAGATTGGGATGCTGTGTTTAAGGAATACAATGCCACCCGTAAACAAGATGGTGATGCATTGCAGGATCTTTCTTTGGATAACTACCATGAGATGCGTGATTATGTTGCGGATGAAAGCTTTCTTCTTAGAAAGAAAATAGAGGCAAAATATACAAAGTTGTATCCAAAAAAATGGTTACCGTTATATTCTCAGGTGACTTTTAGTACAATTCCATATAGTGTAGCTTACAAGCAGGGAAAAATCCAAGATGGTATCATGGATCGTGTAATGAAATTTCCTGATATTCAGTCAAATTGGGATAGTGATGAGGTTATGGAATTAATTTCCGAAGAAAGCAAGTCTTTTAATTTTGAATTATGACAAAGCATATAGCCTTTATCTTTTTATTGTTTCTCTCGCCAAATTTAATAGGGCAAGGTGCATTTAAAAAAGTGTCAAAGGGCAACGATTACATTGTTGTGGTTAATGATGGAATACAATTTTCTATTGGAGCTACATATCTCATGCCGAGTGCGGAAGTCAATGGTGAAAATGATCTCTTAACTGGTAATCGAGAGTCTTATTCAATAATTCCTCAAGGCAGATTGGGCTATGCCGCAGAGCTTGGCTTTGCACACTTTCCAAAATGGAAGGGAATTCCTATTAAGTTTCTCAGGAAAAGTAGAATATGGGATTACTTTGACTGGGGCTTAGGATACAAAGTCTTTTCGGGAAAAGAAACAACAAAAATTAATGTGCTAGACGCCGCGGGAGTTACTATTTCTTCGTCTGAAGGTATTGGTTCATTTAAATTAGGTATGTTTTCGGCGCGGCTATCTTCACATTCTTTAATTTATTTCGGAAAGAAAAAAATTGACAAGGCGCGAAAGCATTTTATCGACAATGCATTTGGTCTCAATTTTGAATATCGTCCAAGTGAGGGTTCACAAACGTATGATGAGGGTTTTACTGCATATGCGCTTCCTCATGAGTTTAAGGGGCCATACAACCTTCAATTTCATTACAGTTTGGGAATTGGTGTAAGATTTAATCGTGCGTGGATGATGATTCCAACATTTGAGGTTCCTTTAATTGGAATTCATGAGTGGACTGGGTTGAATGCAAAGTGGAATTGGTTCTCTTCTCAATATTGGCCAGTAATGTTCAAGCTTAAATTTATTAAACTATTTGAGCGCGTTCCTAAATGCGGCGCTTATGGAGACCCAAGTGAAATGAATTTTGATAAGAAGTTCCGATCAGGAAATTTTTAATTCAAGGACCATTTTTTAGCGATTCTTTTTGGTAGTTTTTTCCTTATTCTTTTGATTACCGAATCCCTATCAGAGACATTTCCACATTTCAAAATATCACGAAAGACCATCTTGTTTTCTTTATAAAAAGTAAATTCAAAGCTTACGGATGTCGCTTCCTCCCTGTAAATGTGATAGATACTAGTTCTTCCCAAGGTCTCTTTCAGACTTGTTTCTTTGTCGCTGATTTTAAACCTTCGGTCATAGCCACGGACATTTATAATTGCAATTCTATCAATCCCAGCCTGCTTTAGCATGCTTTGGATACTATCTAAAGCCAATATAGAGGGGTCAGCGCCTTGTTTAATTACATTCAAAGAAGGTACAGAAGGAACGCCGTTTTTCGTAAATAAATCGGTAATGGCTACCTCAATTGCATAGCGCTCATCGGGTTTATCGAATTGACCGATTACTAGTGTTTTTGATTCTTTTTGTGCTTGTGCTTGAAATGCACCCATGAGAGCAACAAGAAGAAATATAAGTTTGTAGTTTTTCATTTAAAATATCTTACTAGCGATGGCTTTTACAGCATCTGAATTTGACATAGTATAATAATGTATGCAAGGAACTCCTTCCTTCATAAGCTCACTTGATTGCTTAATACCCCATTCAATACCTACCCTTTCAACTTCGGCATTCGATTTACATTTTAGCAATTCGCTTGACAATTCTTCGGGGTAATCGATATGAAAAAACTTTGGTAAAAATGTAATGTGGTTCAATGTCTTTATCGGTTTCAAACCAGGTATAATAGGTACATCAATGCCAAAATCCCTGCAGGCTTTGACAAAGTCAAAGTATTTTTTATTATCAAAAAACATTTGTGTAACGATGTAAGTTGCTCCCGCATCTACCTTCTCCTTAAGGTGAATTAAATCTGTTTTGAGATTCATTGCTTCGAAGTGCTTTTCCGGATAACCTGCCGCACCGATACAGAAATCTGTTGGTGCCATTTTTATATCATCGATACAATATTTACCGTGGTTCATGTCATTGACTTGTTCAATTAATTCTGATGCAAAATGATGTCCTTTGGGGTGAGACTTGAACGTGTTTTCGGTTTTTATGGGATCACCTCTCAAGGCCAGGACATTGTCTATGCCTAGGAATTGTAAGTCAATTAATGCATTTTCAGTTTCTTCCTTACTAAAACCACCACAGATAAGGTGTGGTACGGCATCTACTTTGTATTTGTTCATTATTGCAGCGCAAATACCTACAGTTCCTGGTCTTTTTCGGATGGAAACCTTTTCTAGCAATCCATTGTCTTTTTCCTTGTAAAGATATTCCTCTCTGTGATAAGTTACATTTACAAACTTTGGATTAAATTCCATCAAAGGATCTATTCCATCATAAATAGATTGAATACTTTTCCCTTTTAGTGGCGGAAGTATTTCGAATGAAAATAAAGTCTTTTTCGCGTTTCTTATGTAATCAGTAACCTTCATTTTTTATTTATTCAATTGTAAAAGTAAAGAATACCTATAAGTGAGCATTGAATAAGTTTAAATACTTTCTTCAAGCGCTTGATAGATTATTTTACCCGCTGCAACAATCTCCTGTTCCGTAATGTTTAAAGGTGGAGAAACTCTAAAACTATTCGGGTTGGAAAGGAACCAGAATAAGATTAATCCATTTTTAAGACAACCTTCTACGACCTTTGCTACTTGAGCACTACTTTCCATGTCAAAAGCAAAAAGCATTCCTTTTCTGCGAGATGCAATAATTGAAGGGTGTTTATTCAGCATTTTCTCTAGTATTTGTCCAAGGCGTTCAACCTCAGACAAATCAATTTCTTCAGTTAAGATAGCACAAAACTCAGCTGCTGATGCTGCATTCAAGGGGTGTCCGCCAAATGTTGTGATATGGCCGAGTTCCGGATTGTTGCTGAATGTTGACAATATTTTTTGGGGAGCAATCAATGCGCCAATTGGAAGCCCTCCTCCAAGGGCTTTTCCGAGTGTAAGAATGTCAGGGACAATTCCATAATGTTCGAAAGCAAAGTGCTGCCCAGTTCGACCCAATCCACATTGAATTTCATCAAGAATTAAAAGACTACCTTTCTCCGTGCATCTCTCGCGAAGTGCAGTCATAAATCTAGCTTTAGGAATCTGAACCCCTGCATCACCTTGTATGGTCTCAAGAAAGACACCTGCGGTCTTAGTCGTTATGGTTTTGAGGTCATCGAATTTATTGAGCTTAATGAACTCAATATTTGGCAGCAATGGCCTAAAGCTTTTCTTTCTTTTTTCATTACTCGAAATGCTTAGCGATCCATTTGTGCTTCCATGGTAAGCACCATCAAAAGAGATAATTTCGCTTCTTCCGGTATAGGCTTTACAGAGTTTTATGGCTGCCTCATTTGCCTCCGTACCTGAATTAACGATATATAATCCATTGAGTTCATTAGGTAAAAGAGCCCGTAAGTTTTTTGAAAGTTCTAGCTGAGATTCTTGAATAAACTCACCATAAACCATTACATGAAGGTGCTTTTCTATTTGTTTATTGAGCACCTGTTTAATTCTTGGATGCCCATGTCCTAGACTACTGACAGCTATTCCAGAAATCATATCCATATAGCGTCTGCCTCTTTTGTCATATATGTAAATTCCTTCCGCGTAATCAATTTCAAGAAGTAGCGGATGGGTTGTCGTTTGCCCAAGGTGATTTACAAATAACTTTTTATTCTCCATATCTCCTAAATTAGGGTTTGAGCAAGGTATTGATCGGCTTTCCTGTCATCGACCCTGTCTTAGGGAGGTTCAAGATATCTAATAAGGTCGGTCCAATATCTGTAATGTTTAGCATCTGATGTATTTCCTTGTTTTTGATGCCTGAACCATACCATAAGCATGGAACATGGGTGTCGTAAGTATATCCTGAGCCGTGTGAGGTTCCCTTACGAGGATTCAAAGAAAAGCTTGATTTAGGTAAATATCCTCGTTCTAGGATAAGTAGTAGATCACCGCTTCGTTTAGGGTCAAATCCTTTACTGAGCATTTGAAGTAGGTTGTCATGGTTTTCTGTATGTTTGATTAATTCTGTCCCTCGTGCTGTTTGTTTGATTCCCTTTAAATTTGAGAGGTCCCTCTCGAATAAAGATAGCACTTGGTTTATATGAATAGAATCCTTTCTAGTATGTAACAAGTCATAATCTAAATAAATATTCAAATTATCTTGGCCTAGTATAAAATCAATACCAAAATGGTCCATACTTGATGCTCTGAGCTTATTTATAACTTCATCCACAAAGACATATCCGCCAGGTAATCCGTCATCAACTAGCTTTTGTGGCACTGGTACTACGCCATGGTCTGCTGTGAGAAAGAGAATAAAGTCTGATTTTCCAAATGATTTTTCAAGTGATTTTAAAAGTCGAGCAAGCTCAAGGTCAAATCGAATATACATATCCTCTATTTCCTTTGAATCTGGTCCAAACGCATGCCCAGCTATATCTGGTGATGAATAGCTAATACAAAGCATATCTGGATAATCATCTTGCCCGAGTTTTTCATTTTTAATGGCACTCAAAGCTAAATCAGTTAATAACGTATTTGCGAATGGTGACATTGTAAAAGGTTGAAGAGATCCGCTAGATCTACATAAGTTCGGAATATCGTATGGAAATATTGCTGCAGTTTTACCAGCTAGAATTTTTTCATAAGGGCTTTCATCTTCAGCGGAATAAGCATCCTCTTCAAGTAATGGTCTCCAAATTTTGGCGTGAGACGCCGAATTATTTGTTTTATTGAAACGCTGAAGCCATTTAGGTAATTCACTTTTAAAATATGAACTTGTGATAAAGGTCCCTTTCCCATAATCGAACCAATATGTTCCGTCGCTCTTTTGCCCACCAGGAAGAATTGCTCCACGGTCTTTAATGGAAATGGATATGACCTTTGATTTCGGATACGTCATTTTTAGCTGGTCTGTAACAGTGGTGGTGTTCAATCTATGCGGGGAAGCTGAACCGTACGATGGACTACTTTCGATTCCTCTTACAGTATTATCCCCTACGCAGTTTACATTTTGATTGGATGAACGTTCTAACCAATCATTTGCAATAATACCATGGTTATTTGGTGTTGTCCCTGTATATATAGAGGCATGCCCAGGACCTGTGTAGGTCGGAATATAATTGTATTGCATGTTTTTTAAATGACTGCCATGCTTCATTAGCTTTTTAAAACCATATTTTGAATAATTTTTTTCAAATCGATACAAATAATCATAACACATTTGGTCGACGACAATTCCCACGATTACTTTTGGCAATTTCTTTTGGCAGTGGGCAATCAGACCAAGTACAAAAAATGATATTACACAGAGGATTTTCATGGAATAAATTTAAGAATTATAAATCTTTTAAAAGATTTATTTTTCTTGTGCAACTTTTATAAAAAGTCTCACGTCTCTAATAACGAAACTTAAAACATTTTTACTCTTATCAACAAAAACACCGCAAACGAGCGGTGTTTTTGTCTTTACAGGCAATTTTTTTTACTATTGAATCAAGCCACTTTTTCTTTTTAGTCTGTTAAAATTAGAATCTATTTATTTTAATAAAATTTACTTTTCAATGCAACTTTTATGAATTGAGTTGCGTCATTATAATAGACTACGAAAACTTAAACATTTTACTCTTATCGAAAGCACTGCCTAGGCAGTGCTTTTTTGTTTTATTGCTTTATACTTTCATTTTAAAAGGTCAATTTCATTGATGATATTATTTGTTTAAAACCGACTTTTTGAGCTTAAGAGATGCAACTTTATTAAATATGTCAGCGTCTTTGTAATGCTAATACTATTATTCAATGATATTAAACACTGCTTCCGGGCGGTGTTTTTTATGTCTATTCTTTTCCAATCATTTTATTTTTTTTGACTGATGCAACTTTTATAAATAATCGTACGTCATGATAACACTAAGACTATAACTCAAATCACTTAAAAACACTATCTCCGGATAGTGTTTTTTTTGTAAAATCATTTTAAGTTTTTGAATGCCTTGTTAAATCGGATAGCAGATTTCGAAGAAATTTGAAAAAATAATTTTATTGATGCAACTTTAGAAATAAGATTTGCGTCTCTATTACACTAAGACTTTTAACTCAATCACTTAAAACACTGCTTTCGGGCAGTGTTTTTTTTTTGCCGTAATGCTATGAGTTGTATTTGTAGCCTATCCCTTTAATTGTAGAGATATGCATTTCTCCAAGCTTACTTCTAAGTTTTCTAATATGCACGTCAATGGTTCGGTCGCCCACTACAATTTGAGTGCCCCAAACCGTATTCAGAATTTCATTTCGTCTAAAAACATGGTCTGGTTTTGACATTAATAAAGAAAGCAATTCGAATTCTTTTTTAGGTAGGAGGACCTCCTCTCCATCTTTATATACGATGTATTTTTCATAATCAATTTTGAGTCCATTTATTGTTGTGATAACTTCAACTTTTGTTCTTCTTAAAATGGCATTGATTCGACTTAATAGAACTTTAGGTTTTATCGGTTTTGTTACATAGTCATCTCCGCCTGCCTCCAATGCTGCAATTTGACTGTAATCTTCTCCTCGTGCGGTTAAAAAACAAATTAGGATATCTGAATTTCTTCTTTCGGCCTTTATCTTTTCACAAACTTCCAAGCCATCCATTTCCGGCATCATTACATCTAGTAAAATTAAATTTGGCTTGTTGCTGTCAACTTTTAAAAGACATTCTTTTCCGTTACAAGCTACATCTACATTAAAACCAGATTTTTCTAAGTTATAGGCAAGAAGGTTTCTAATGTCTTCGTCATCGTCGACAATAAGAATAGATTTTTTATTCATAATACAAATATAATATTCTTGAAAGCAAGATGGTGTTCTGAATTGTGTAAAACATGTGTATAATTTGAATTCGCATTGCGCTTCAATAGCTGAATAAAGCCTTATCTTTAATACACGGTAGGTTAGGTTGATTTAGTAAAAGAGCTCTGAAAACGAGCTCTTTTTTTGTACCTTCGTTTCTATGAAAATCAAGATTTTACTTGTAGAGGATGATGTGAATCTAGGCCTTGTGGTTTCTGATCACTTAAAGTCTTTGGACTATGAGGTTATTTGTGCTGAAGATGGGGCGGCAGGTTTAGTGAAATTTAATGAAGGAATTTTCGATTTATGTATTTTGGATGTTATGCTTCCCTTACTTGACGGGTTTTCTTTAGCGAAAGACATTAGAAAAGTAAATACTGAGGTCCCTATTTTGTTTCTTACTGCAAAGTCAATGACTGAAGATAAGATTACTGGTTTTGAAGCGGGAGGAGATGACTATCTTACAAAACCGTTTAGTATTCAGGAATTTCAGCTAAGGGTGAAAGCATTACTCAAAAGGGTTCAAGTTTCGAAAAAAGAAGAGGAAAAAGTATATAATATGGGCCTGTATAACTATGACAAAGAGAATCAGGTTCTGACTATTTCCGGTAAGGAAAAAACACTTACAAAAAAGGAAGCGCAAATATTACGTTTACTTTACAAGTATAAAAATCAAGTTATTTCTCGGGAAATTATTTTAAAAGGTGTGTGGGGGCAGGACGATTATTTTGTCGGAAGAAGTCTTGATGTTTTCATAACAAAGCTTAGAAAGTATTTCGCAGATGACCCGCGTATAGTGATCTCAAACCTTCATGGTGTAGGATTTAAATTTGAGCTTCCTGAATAATGCATCCTATCATTTTACATATCGAAACTGCTACAAAGGTTTGTTCAGTTGCTGTATCAAAAGGAGGCTCCTTGTTGGCTTTGATTGAGGAGGAAGCTGACGCGTACATTCATGGTGAGTCTTTGACATTATTTATAGTTAAGGCATTAAAAGAGGCGAATGTTAAGGAAACGGATTTGCAAGCGATATCCGTTTCAATTGGCCCTGGCTCTTATACCGGATTGCGCATTGGTTTGTCTACGGCAAAAGGATTGTGTTTAGGATTAGATATTCCAATAATATGTATTCCAACTTTAGATAGTC
>MDSY01112329.1_pt1 | contig 50552 bp, 46 predicted proteins | sample 811131 | NCBI WGS metagenome assembly MDSY01 (sample SAMN05326643, study PRJNA326480) | marine metagenome | isolation source: seawater | place: Atlantic Ocean: South West | collected 2010 | reverse complement strand
CTTCCGTGTCTTAAGACAAAGTACCATTGGCGCTGAAGGGCTTGACTTCCGAGTTCGGAATGGGATCGGGTATTACCCCTTCGCAATAATCACCGGCGTAAGTGTTATACCTAATAAACAAACATTGTAAACAGTGAAATATTATCTTTTAAGAGTTTTTTACTACATTTTTTATATAGTTTTTAAGGCTAATCTTACCAAATATTTTAATCACTTTATTTGAGAGATTAATGTTTGTTAATGCAGAGGCAAATCTCTCACCTCTTCGGGCCGGAAGAAATTTAATCTTTGAATTAAACATTTTAGCAACTTCAAGGATTGTATAACTCTCTTTGTTGGATATGCTGTAGTGTCTACATCTATTTTTTTTCCAGGCATGATAACAAGCTTCAACAGTATCATTGATATGTGTAAACCTCCTAGATTGAGACCCAGGCTTAACAACGGTTAATGCAGTTTTATTTCTATATTGGTTTTCAAATATGCCAATAACTGTTGCCATATCTCCCAAACTTATGTGAAGTGGCCCATAAACATTATAAAAATAAACTATTTCAAATTTAAATTTATACCATTTTTTCAAGTTTTCTAACATTTCTAAGTTTTTTGCCTTTGTAAAAGCATACGGTGATAAATTTTTATCAGCTCCATTATTTCCAATAGTTGCAGATGTTGCTGAATATATTAATTTTATTTTATGTTTAAAGCAAAAATTAAAAACTTCATTTGTTCCTACTATGTTGGAGTTTATACACTCATCCATTTTTAAAAAACTTTGATATATTCGTGAAAATTCTCCCAAGTGGAATAGGGAACTTATGTTGTTTTTGTAATTTTTTAAAATCTTAGAAATATTTTTTGTATGATCGTTTATATATCTAATTTTTTTACTTTTTATATGATTTTTTTTACTACCAGACGAATAATTATCAATACAAATAATATTATAATTAGTTTTTTGAATTAGTAATCTAATTAAATTTGCACCAACAAAACCTGCGCCACCAGTTATTACAATTATTTTTTTCATATTTAATATGTCTTATAAATCTAGTCTATGTCTTTAATAATTTTATAGTTCAATATCAAGTAATAACTATCATGATCTTTTCTATATTCATAATTTAATTCTGATAAAATTTTTTGGAAATTAAAGTTTTTTTCATCAAGATTAAAGTATGGATTAATAAATAAATCATATTGATATTTGTTATTTTCATATTGCAATCTTGTTATATTTTTTATAACGAAAATGCTAAAAGCAACTATTATTAAAATATTAATTCGCTTTTTTAATCTTTTTTTAGAGTAGAATTTTTTGGCTAGAAAATTACTTATCGGAATAAAGAACATTAAACCAAAAAAAGCATATCCTCCATATCTTAGAGCTGGGTGATTTACAAACCAAATTAAAAATAAAAAAGATAATATTAATATCAACGGTATATAATTTTTATCAAAAAAATAATTTTTATTTTTTTCTTTGCCTTTAAGTAATAACGAACAAATTAAAGAAACTAAAAAAATTATAAGAATAGTGTCGCTTATTTTTGTAAAAAAATAATCTGAAAACCATCTAGGGACCCAATTAAAATTGGCCAAATATATTGTTGGATTTTCAACTCTAAATGTAGGATTGGCCCCACCTTTTGACCATAAAGAATACCAGGATTTCATTTGTTCAACCTTATTTATTGGAATACTCCACTGAAAATTTTCGAAACATGTAAAACTAGCAGGATAAACTAAGCAACTCGTATTTAAAAAAACATGAATAACAAATAATGACACTCCCAAAACAAACAAAAATGTAAATTTATTTGTTAAAACTTTAAATATTTTTTTTTCATAAAAGATAAATGATCTAAATTGGTACAGCCACAATAAAAATAAAGTTATATAAATAAGATAAAAACTTTTTAAAGAAATTATTAATAAAAGTAATACAATTATTTTTTCATAGTAAATAATAGAGCTGTTGTAGGTAATTTTTTTTTTAAGAGTACTGAGACTTTCAAAATAAGTAATCACCAATAGAAATATTAAAATCAATGCAGATTTATCAGTTCCATGCTCTGCTATTCTATAAAAAGCCACATTAATATAAACAAAAGAAAAAACTATTAAAAATAAAACAAAAAAGTTTGTTTTATTTTTTAGTTGATTAAAGATTTTATCTAAAAAAACTAAATTAGAAAAACCCATCACAAATACAACGCCACTATTTATTAAAAAATATTTAATAAACGGTAAATAAAATAGAGAATTTAGATAAAATATTGAAGATGGAGTTCTAAATCCATGATTTAACATTCCAAGTCCTATGATCTTTTTGTATTCTATGATGGATAATGTGTATGAAAAATGATAATAAAAAAAATCATCGTGATTTTTGTGCATCAATAAGCCAATAAACAATATTAAAAATACTAAAAAAACTACTTTTAATTCCTTGATATTATTTTTTAACTTTTTTATGAATTGAGTTACAAACGCAAATAAACCAATGCTTATAACTATTAAATTATGGTAAATTGAGTGAGGTGTAAAAAAATTTGTTATATATGAAATAATAATTAAAAATAAAATCCCATTTAAACCTTTTTCTCCTATTGAGTAAGTACGACTAGAAATTAATGAAAAAATATTTCCGTAGCCAATTATTGAAAAAATAATTAGTAAATAAAATAAAAATAAAATAAAAAAATTTGTCATTTAAGTTAAATATAAACTATAATAAATCCCACATTTGTAAATCAAACAAATTTTACATAAACATAAAATGCCAAAGACAATACTATTCAATAACGAAAACATAAAAAGAGAAAATATTAAGTTGTTCCAAAAAATTACTATAATCTTGTTTTCTTTTTTTCCTATTTCATTTGTGTTGGGGAATAGCTTAATTAATCTAAATATATTACTTATAAATTTTTTATTACTTTATTATAGCTATACATTAAAAGATTGGGAATGGTTAAAAGATAAATTTTTTAAATTACTTATAATATTTTATTTTTATATTGTCATAAATTCTGTAATTTTTCATTTTTTAAATGATTATTCAAATTATGATGGTTTAACTAGATCATTAAGTTTTATAAAATTCATACTATTAGCATATTCTTTACAAGTTTTGATTTATCATAATAAAACTTTAGATACGATTATTAAAAATTGGCTTGTTATCATTGGTATTATTATTGTGGATGTATTTTTTGAAAAAATTATTGGTCACAATATTTTTGGAAATATTAGTCCTGATCACAGTAGGATTGTTAGTTTTTTTGATGATGAATTAATAGTTGGAGGACTCATTTTTTGTTATGGTTTTATTATAGCTACATACTTTTTACAAAAAAATTTGAACTTTAAATCAAAAATTTTTTTTAATTTATTTTTATTTATAGTTCCATTTAGTGTTTTTATTTCGGGCGAAAGGGCAAATTTTATAAAATCTTTTATTATATTTTCTATTGTTGTTTTTTTAATTGATAATAAAAAACTCTTAATTGATAAAAAAATATTTGTATTTTTTACAACTCTAATAATTTTTGCTACTATTTTTTTTAACGAGACTATCAGAATTAAACAAGTAGAAGTTTTTAAAAGAATTTTAATAAGTAAGGACGTGGATAAATATCCTGGTAGATTCCAAAATATCAAATATTTTGCTCATTACGATGTTGCAATAAAAATTTTTAAAGACTTTCCTTTTTCTGGAGTGAGTAGTAAAAACTTTAGGTATGTTTGTCGTGACACAAAATATTTTGATCAAAAAATAAAGTTTTCTTTTCTAAGATGTAATACTCACCCACATCAAATTCATTTGGAGATATTATCTGAGCATGGTCTGATTGGTTATTTATTTTTGTTTTATTTATTTTTTTATTTTTTTAAAAAAAAATTAGCTGATGCTAAATTAACTAATAATATATTTTATTCTACTTCTGTATTATATTTAATTATATTTTTTATACCTCTATTACCTGGGGGAGCAATATTTTCGACAACAAACGGTGCTCTGTTTTGGATTGTTTTTTCAATCGCAAATATAAATTTTAAAAAAAGACCTATTAGTTAGATTGGATATTTTTTTTTAAATAATAGTAAGTATAATTATAAAATACTACTGATAATAAAATCAGGGTTATTAATTTTTGTGTATCATTGAAATATTTAACACCTACTATTAAAATAAGTAAATTAAAAAGAATAATAATAAGACCAGTTAATGTATTTATGATTTTGACTGGATAAGAAAACTTATTTCTAATAAAAATATAAAGAAGCTGGTGTAGGTGTGTCTTGTCTGGTTCTGTAACTGATTTTTTATTAAATTTCTTCCTAATAATAGAAAACAAATTCTCATAAGCAGGATACCACAGCATGCATACAACAAAATAAGGTGAAACAATATGATTGTCACTTGAGAAATTAATTAGAATATAACCAATTACAAAAGAAATAGTATAAACACCACTGTCACCTAAGAATAACTTTCCAAAAAAATTGAATACAAAAATAATCGATAGCACTAATAAGACCGTCTTAACCAAATGAATGTTTAGCTCTAAATTAAAATTATTTGATAAATAGACTATTATAGACATAACAATTAAAAAATAACCTATAACTAAGATATTAATACCATCCATAAAATTTGATCCATTAATTAATATAGTAAAACAAAAAAGTGTAAAAAAATAACCTAAGTAACTATTTTGAAGATAATAATCTATCATCTCAATTCTAACTGAATAAATATACGTTGGATCCATATATAAAAAAATACTAACAATGAAGAGTTGTATTATAATTCTTTTAAGCGGTGATGAGATTAAATTTATATCTGAAATTATTCCTACCAAAAAAATTGCAAACAATACTATTTTAAATTGATAAAATTCAGTCTGATAAAATATTAGTATAGATGATAAAAAAACTATACCCCCAGACAATGGCACTTCTTCATTGCCTGTTAAATTCTTGTGGTTAGAATATTTTTTATCTAAAAGTATTTCCGTTTTTTTTAAAAAAAAATTTACAATCAAAGTAAATAATAATGTAAAAAAAATTACATTTATTATAGTCATAGATTATTTTAATTCTTTTTTGGCTTCTACTAAATCACCTTCAATCATATCCTCTACTAGATCATTAAAAGAGTATTCAGGTTTAAATTTTAATTCTTTAAATGCTTTTGAGGCATCTCCCTTTAAATATTCAACTTCATTTGGTCTAAAATATTTTTTATCAATTTTTATTATAGTTTCTTTTTTATTTTTATTTATGGTATATCCAATTTCGTTAAGACCTTTTCCCTTCCAAAAAATCTTAATTCCCAAATAATTGGCTGCTATATTAACAAACTGTTTAACAGAATACGCTTGGCCTGTTGCTATGACGTAATCTTTGGGTGTTTTTTGTTGCAATATTCTCCATTGCATTTCTGTGTAATCTTTAGCATGTCCCCAATCTCTCTTTGCATTTAAATTTCCTAAATATAATATCTCTTTAGATCCAAGTTTTTTTCTTGTTAAGAACCTTGTTATCTTCCTTGTTACAAACGTTTCTCCTCTGCGAGGGCTTTCATGATTAAATAATATTCCATTGCAGGCAAAAATTCCATATGACTCTCTATAAACAGAAGTTATCCAATAAGCATAAAGTTTTGCTACACCATAAGGTGATTTTGGATGAAATTTTGAATTTTCTGTAAAAATTTTTTTTCCATATGTCTCTCCAAATAATTCTGAAGTACTTGCTTGATAAAATTTTACATTTTTAATTTTTAAAAACCTTATAGCTTCTAATATTCTCAAAGTTCCAACACCAGACACTTCGCCTGTGTATTCAGGATTCTCGAATGAAACACCTACATGACTTTGTGCTCCTAAATTATAAACTTCATTCGGCTGAACTTTATGTATGATGTTATAAATACTGTTACTATCTGTTAAGTCACCATAATGTAAAAAAAAGTTTGTCTTACTATGTCGATCAACATAGATGTGATCAATTCTTTTAGTGTTGAATGTAGAAGATTTACGAATGACACCATGCACAATATAGTTTTTACTTAATAGTAGCTCTGCTAAGTACGAACCATCTTGACCAGTAATACCTGTAATTAATGCAACTTTTTTTTTCATTTTTTTATAATAATAAATTTAATTATAGAGATTAATATTAAAAAACCATCTTTAAATTCATTTACTTTTTTTTTACCACTTAACCTTGATCTTTCATAAGACGGTAGGCTTAGAGATTTAAATTTATTCAATTCAGCTTTTACAGGTAATTCAATACAAAATGTGAAATCGTTATTTTTTAATTTCAAATAACTAAATGCATCCCTTTTTCCCATCACATAAGTAAAAAGAACGTCAGTTATATTTAGGTTAAAAAATATTCTACACAAAAATGTAAAAAATTTATTACCCAAATAAGTTAAAAGAGTGTCGTCATCACTTCCGCCATTTTTTTCATATCTTGTATTAAATACAAAATCACTTCCATTTTCTAGAAGGCTCATCATCTCATTTAAATATTTAGGATTAAATGATCCATCTGCATTGAATATACAAAGATATTTAGTTGTTACAGTTTCTATTCCCTCAATAAGCGCACTTCCAAACCCTTCTCCTTTTTGTAAAACTATATTGCAATCAAAATTCTTAACCGCCTCTAGTGTCTCCTTATCATATTTGGGAATTACAATAATCTTTTTTACATCATATTTTTCAAGTTCCTTTAAAACTATCGGAAGGGTGCTAACTTCATACTTAGCTGGTATAACAAGGGTAAGATTATTCATTTTATTTATTATTTTTAAAAAATATTTCTATTTATAACATAAAAAATTAAGCTTAAAGTAAATAATATTACTATGACAAAATTATAGCCAAAGTATAACTAGAATAATCTAAGAGTATTAAATAAATTATATAAGATTAATATTGATAGTAGGTTTTTTATTTTTTTAAAGTAACAAACATTATCTTATAACATAAAGAAAATATGATCTTTTTTAATAGTTTTTATATAAATATTCTTTTTAGATTTCTAAGCAACCTTGCACAAAAAATTAAATACACTATGAAAAAACTCTGATTGTTATTTAACCTAATTTGATTACATTCTTTTAAAAAATCAATATACCTAATTCTAGAAGAAAGGCCGCCACTTCTAAATCTTCCAAAAATTTCATTTTTCTTTGTGGCTTTTCCATTCATTTTTTTTTTAACAATAAGTCTATAAAATAAATCATAATCTGCTGAGTATTGATATTTGGTATTGTAAAGCCCAACTTTTTTTTGAGCTTCCTTTTTTATAAAAAATCCAACAGAATGTGCTGAGTAAAACCCAAATGTCCATTTAATTTTTTTTGGATAGTAACCGTATAAGAGTTTATGTTTGTACACACTACCAAATAAAAAATCTAAATTTTTATATTTATTAAAATATTTATTCACGATATTTAAAGCTTCATTGTAGTAAACATCATCTGAGTTTAATATTCCTATGATATCTCCAGAGCTTTTTTTTATACCTTTGTTCATCGCATCATATAAACCATTATCTTTTTCACTTATAAAATATTTTATTTTATTTTTGTTTTTATTTATTATATCAATTGTCTTATCTGTAGATTGTCCATCTATTATAATGTGTTCATAGTTTTTGTATTTTTGTTTATCAATACTTAAAATATTTTTCTCTAAATATTTTTCAGAGTTTTTTGTAACTGTTATAATACTTATTTTATATTTTTTCATGATTGAAATTACGTTATAGAAATTTTATAATTGTTTTGTAATATTTATTACAATTTTTTTTTACATCAAATCTTATTAAATATTTTTTTGCTAGCTTAGATTTTATTATCAATTCTTTTTTATCATCAAAAAAATTTTTTATTTTTATGTATAATTTTTTATAATCACCCACAGGGTATAAATCCCCTAGCTTTCCATTAATTAAAATTTCACTAGGTCCTGATGGACAATTTGAAGATATTATTGGTAGATTGCATTGTTGGGCTTCAATTAAAACGTTTGGCAAGCCCTCATATTTGGATGACAGAACAAATATGTTTGCTTTATTCATAAATTTGTAAGCATTTTTTTTATACCCAAGTAATTTAACTTGTTTTTGTAAATTATTTTTTTTGATATAGTTTTCTAATCTATTGAATTTATATCCACTACCAATTATTTTTGCTGAGAATTTTATATCGTTTTCCTTTAGTAAATTTAAGGCTTTTAGCAAAGTTAATTGATCTTTTTGATCTGTAAGTCTCCCTATATTCAAAATTTTTAGCTTTTGATTTAATTGATTAATATTTCTTTTAGCTTTAAATTTATCACTAATTGGATTGTAAATAAATTTTGATTTAATATTCAGTTCGTTTTTTAAAAGTTTTTTAAACTGTTTGCTATTAACAATTATTTTGTCTGCTAATTTATAAATTTTTTTAAATAAGATTTTTTTTACATAACTATTAATATATTTATTTGGAGATGTATTTAATCTAAGTATGATTCTAAATTTTAAAATTTTTGATATAATAATCGAAAATAAATTTGCCTGAAGTGACAATAATACACAATTTTTTTTTTTGAAATAGCTCAATGTTAAAAAAAAACAATATAAAGTTTTTAACAGTCTTGATTTATTGTTCCAAAATTTATTTTTGGGACATATAATTTTTATTTTATTATGAAATCTTTGATTAAAATCATTATTAGCTGTAACAATATAAACATTAACTAATTTTTTAATTAAGTAGTTAGATAGAATAAAAAAATTTTTTTCAACACCTCCTTTTTCTATTGAGGGAATAAAAATAATGAGATTTTTCATCTAATTTTTTTAGAACTAAATATTTTATTTTGATAATAAAAAATTTTATTATTTTTCAAATATACTCTTATCTTGCTAGATTTATTTTCTACTCTTATCAATTTTAACTTTTATATTGTTTGAATTTTTTATATACCAATTTATGGTGTCTTTTAATCCATCATGTAGTGATATTTTTGGTTTCCAACCTAATTTTTTAAATATACTGTTATCTAAAATCTTTCTTTTAGTTCCATCTGGAAAATTTTTATTGAATTTTATTTTAATTTTTTTTGAAATCAACTTTGCAATAATTTCAGCAAATTTTTTTATTGAATACTCTTGTCCTGATCCTACATTAATCACACAGTGATGTTTTAAAAAACTTTGAAAGTTTTTATTTGAAATTTTTTTATTTAAAATAAAAAATATAGCAGAAGCTAAATCATCTACATGCATTATTTCTCTCTTTGGTTTCCCTGATCCCCACACTTCGATTTTGTTTTTGTTACTTTTGGAGGCTATAACTTTTTTTATCAAAGCAGGTATAAAGTGACTATTTTTCGTATCAAAATTATCATTTGGTCCATATAAATTGCATGTCATTAACGTAAGGTAACTTGTGTGATACTGCTCATTATAAAATTGACATGCTTTTAAACCAACAATTTTAGCTAAAGCATATGCTTCATTTGTTTTTTCTAATTCACTTGATAATAAATATTTTTCTTTAATTGGCTGTCTGGCATTTTTAGGATAAATGCAGGAGCTTCCTAAATTTATAAAATGTTGTACTTTATTTCTATAAGCAGATTTGATTAGATTAGCTTGTATATAAATGTTTTCAAAAAGAAACTCTGTTGGATATGTTGTATTTGCTAAGATTCCTCCAACTTTTCCTGCACAATTTATTACAATATCGGGTTTATGTTTTTTTATATATTTATCGACTTGACTAGCATTTTGTAGATTAAGCTGTTTTCTTGTAGCAGTTATAATTTTTGTAACATTATTTTTAAGCAAATATTTATTTAAGGACGTGCCAACCATACCTTTATGGCCGGCTATAAAGATTTTATACTTACTTAAATGGTTTTTCATATTTTTATAGATTTATTTATATATTTTAATATTTATATTAAATAATGTTTTAAATGCCCAACTAAAAATACATAATTTTAATTAAAATGTTATAGTTTGAATTTATGAAAAATTGTTTAAATAAAAAGTGTTTTGGTAAAATTGAATTATTATACGATTATGGGAGCATATACAATTTTAATCAGCTAAACTTTGATTGTACAACAGATTCTTACTTAAAACCAAAAATTTATAAATGTAAAAAATGTACTTTAAAGTTTTCAGAAATTGCGGTTGAAATTTCATCAAGTAACATTGAAAATAAATATAAAGATATTATTGATCATATCTATATAAATGAAATTCCATATAAAAAAAAATATTTTAACAAACTATTTAAAAAAATTTCTAGGTATTTAGATGATAAAAAAACTGTTCTAGAAATTGGCTCTTATTATGGTGTTTTGGGAAATATTATTAAAAATGATGTAAAATCTTATTCTGGGTTAGAACTATCATTGCACGGCTCAAATTATGCCAAAGAAAAATATAATTTACAAATTTTCAACGAATCTGTCGAGGAACATGTAAAAAAAGATATTAAATATGACATAATTATTATGTCAGATGTTATTGAACATTTTTCAGATCCTTTTAAAATTATCAAATTAATTAACGAAATGTTAAATCCAGATGGTTTGTTAATTTTCACAACTTATAATATTGATTCTTTTTACGCTAAGATAACTGGGAAGAATTATCATTGGATACTACCCTACCATTTATTTTATTTTTCAAACAAAACTTTAAAAAATATCTGTTTAGAAAATAATATTGAAATTTTTAAAATTTCAAATGACACAAGAATCGTAAGTCTTTATTATCTGTTAAATAAACTTGAGATGATTTTTCCAAAATTTAAATTTTTTTTTTCATTTTTCAAAAAATTAAGAAATATAGATATTAATGTAAATTTATTTGATTTAAATATTTATTATGCCAAAAAGGTAGTAAAAAAATAAAATAAAAGAATAAATTTTTTTATATTCTAATGCTTTATTAATTACAGCACACTTCAAATATTTTTAATTTAATTAAATTTTATTAAAAACATCTTCATATTTCGTTACATGCGAAGTTTGAGAGTATTTTATTATATTTTTTCTAGCCAAAACAAGTTTTTTGTAGAGTTTCTTTGGGTTTAAATAAAATGAAGTAATTTTTTCTGATAGTTCAATTTCATCATTGACTGTAAAGAGATCACCTCCTCTTCCATTCAATATTATTTCTTTGATCCCACCTCTACAATTAGAACAGATTGTGGGGATATCGTTGCTAATAGCTTCTACTAAAGCGTTGGGAAATCCTTCAAAAAGTGATGCATTAACGAATAGGTCAGCCTGTTTATAATATTTATTAGTATTTTCTTTAAATCCTAATAATTTAATTTTTTTTTGCAAATTATTTTTTTTTATCAAGTGTTTTAAATCATTTTTTTCATTACCATCTCCTAAAATTTTCATAGAAAATTTTTTTATTTTTATTTTTTTTAAAGCATTAATAATAGTTTTATACCCTTTTTCTTTTGACAATCTACCAACTGAGATAATCCTTAATTCATTTATCTTTTTTGGTTTTTTTTTATATTTCAGGTTAAAGAAAGATGGAGAGGGAATGTTAATAACTTTAGTTTTACAAATTTTTATTAAATCTTTTTTTCCACTAATTGAATTTGAAACAATCAAGTTTGCTTTTTTATAGTAAATTTTTACTAAAAAAAATATTAACAAATTTTTTATGTATCTCCAAAAACCATTAAATATTAATAGCTCACTAATATCTGTTCTTTCTACACCTATAATTTTAAGATTTTTTATTGACCTTAAAAATATAATTGAAAAAACGTTTGCGTGATGTATTGATGAGATAAATATGCACTTGTTTGCTTTTTCTATACTTATTTTTTTTACAAGTTCCTTTATTGTTTTCATAGACATCAATACACTTTTTGCCTTTAACTCAAAAACATTACACCCAATTTTTTTTAATCTATCTTTTTGAAAATTTTTACCTATAGAAATTATATAAATTCGGTATTTTCTTTTATTTAAATTTTTGCACAATCTAAATATTGAGTTTCCAGCACCATGTTTTGTAAAACTTGGAAGAAAAAAGATTAGGTTATGCATTAGATTTAATTTTAAATATATCAATTTTAAAAAAATGCACAACTTTATATAATAAATATGATGTTAGGTATAATTTTTTTAACATTTAATATCAAAATTAAAAGCATTTTTATTTATTAATATTTTTTATTAAATTCTAAAAACATTTAAATAATTTTATAGCTAGTAAAAATCTCATAATAATTGCCAACATTATATATTTTAAATTAAACAACATATATAAATTTAATTTATAACGTTAGAGTAAACTTGTATGATATTAAATGAATTGATGTTCTTTGATAAAATAATAAGATACTAATAAAACTTGACAATGAAATATTTGATCTATTTAAATATAATTTAAAAATCATATACAATATTATTATAATTATTTGAAAATGTTAAAAATACTTGTTTTTACCGCTACATATAATGAGATCAATAATATTGAAGAGTTAATAATTAATATAAAAAAAAATTGTAATATAGCTGATATCTTAATTATTGATGATAGCAGCCCCGACGGAACTGGGATATTATTAAAAAAGAAAGAATTGGTCGACGACAAGTTAAAGATAATCATTAGAGAAAAAAAGCTTGGACTGGATACTGCTCATAAGGCTGCTTATCAATATGCATCGATAAATGGTTACGACTATTTGATTACAATGGATGCAGATCATTCTCATAACCCTTCTGAAATACCTAATTTCATAAAATATATTGCTAATACCGATGTAGTTTTGGGCTCAAGATATATGCCTGGTGGCAAAAATAAATTAGGTTTTTTTAGATTTTTATTGAGTTTTACAGCAAATAAATTTATTAAATTTATGTTAAATGTTAAATGCACAGAATATACCTCTTCTTATAGAGCTTTTAATTTAAAGAGAATGAATAATTTTCATTTAAATTCTATTAATTCAAAAGGATATAGTTTTTTTATGGAGACAATTTTTCAAATTAAAAAAAGAAAATTTGATATTACTGAGATACCAATAATATTTGAAGTTAGATTAAAAGGTGAATCAAAAATCCCTAAAATAGAATTATTGAGAACTTTAATAAATGTGTTTAAACTTAAATTTTTCAGTAGAAATTAGTTTCGTTATTTTTTTTAAGAATAAAATAAGTATTATCAAACAGAAACACACAAATACAAATAACTTTTGACAATTTAATCTTGGCTACAGATAAAGAACAATAAAAACAAACATCTTTGTTAGATTTTAGTAACTTTATTTAGTGCTTTGAAATAGCTTGCTTTTAATAAGATTATATTTGTAGTTTTATTTTAATTTAAGCTATAAACATAAAAAAAATGAATAAAATTAAACTACATAAGTTGTTTTTAAATAAGTCATTGCTTATTACTGGAGGTACGGGTTCACTCGGCAATGAATTAGTAAAAATTTTTTTAAGGGATTTTAAACTAAAAAGATTAATAATTTTTTCTAGAGATGAACTAAAACAATCAGAAATGATTAAGGTCTATTCTAAAAAAGATCCACGAGGTATTTTAAGATTTTTTATTGGTGATGTTAGGGATCTTGAAAGATTAAAATTTGCAATGAGGAATGTTGATTTTGCTATTCACGCAGCTGCATTAAAACATGTGGATTTAGCAGAGTATAATCCAATGGAATATGTTAACACAAATATTTTAGGAGCAAAAAATGTTATAGAAGCATCATATTATAATAAGGTAAGCAAAATTATAGCACTTTCAACAGATAAAGCTGCAAACCCAATTAACCTTTATGGTGCAACAAAATTGGTATCTGATAAATTATTTGTTTCAGCAAATAATATTTCAGGAAATCAAAATACAAGATTTTCTGTTGTTAGATATGGAAATGTAGTTAATTCAAGAGGTTCCGTTATTCCTTTTTTCAATAACTTGAAAAAAAATAAAGCAAAATTTTTTCCTGTAACAGATATAGAAATGACAAGATTTTGGATTACGCTTGAACAAAGTGCCTATCTTGTTTTAAATAGTTTTTTTAGAATGTATGGGGGGGAAGTATTTGTACCAAAAATCCCATCTGTGAAAATCATAGATATTGTAAAAGCAATTGCGGTTAATAAAAAAATTAAGATTATTGGAATACGACCTGGAGAAAAACTAAGTGAAGTTCTTTGTTCAAAAGATGAGTTTTTTAATACTATAGAATTTAAGAATTATTATGTATTAAAACCAGCAATAAGATTTGTCGATAAAGATGTTGATTACACAAAAAGTAAAGAAAATGAAAAAGGTAAATTTGTTAAAAAAGATTTTGAGTATTCTTCATCTAATAATAAAACATTTTTATCTGTGAGCGATCTTAAAAAATTGATTATCAATGAATTTAATAAATAAGTTTGTTATCGGGCTTGCTCAATCTGATCCAAATTATGGAATAAATAAAAAAAATAACTTTAATCATGTTTTTAACCTTGCCAACAAGTATGGTTTTACTTTCTTTGACACCGCTGAAAAATATAAGCATAGTGAAAATTATCTAAAAAAAATTATAAACAAAAAAACAATTAAAGTGACTTCAAAATTATCTTTTGAAGGTGAGTTAAATAAAAATTTAAAAAAAGAAGTACAAGAAAGCTTAAATGATTTATTGGCTAAAAATGGGTTAAGTAGTATTTATGGTATTTTAATACACGATCCTCTTTTACCACTCAATCATAATAAATGGCCAACTATTTATAAAGCTTTATTAAAACTTAAAAAAAAAAAAATAATAACAAAAATAGGAGTTTCTGTTTACAATAGATTTGAATTAGATCAAATTCTCAAAATTTTTACACCTGATATTATACAATTTCCACTAAACGTCTTCGACCAATCATTTAATGATATGAAATATCTCAAATTATTAAAGGATAAAAAGATAGAATTACATGCAAGATCCATATTTCTACAGGGGATTTTACTAAAAAATTTTAAGAAACATAAATTTTTTATAAAATGGGAAGATAATTTTCAAAAATGGAATAATTTTTTAAAGGTTAATAAACTAAGTAGATTAAATGCTTGTCTTAAATTTCTATTACAAAACCACCTGATTGATAAAATTGTTATAGGACTTGGAAATCATAAACATTTTAATGCTTTTGTTTCAGAATTAAAAATATTAAACAAAGGCTCAAACAAATATTGTGATTTTAGTAAATTAAATTGTGATGATAAAATTCTTAGAGACCCAAGGTATTGGAATACAGATTCAGAGATTTCAAATAAATACCATAATGACTGGATCAAAGTTAAAAAAAATATACTAAATGGTTCTATGCTTTTATCTAAAAGACCTGAACAGTTTATCCCTGGTGCTTGGCCTACATTCTATAAAAAAGCAAAAGAATGTTTTATATGGGATAATCTAAATAATAAATATTTAGATTTTTCACTGATGGGAATTGGAACTAATATTTTAGGCTATGCAAATTCTAGTGTTAATGCTTACGTCAAAAAAGCTATAGATGAAGGTAGTACATCAACATTAAATTCTAATTATGATTATGAGCTTAGTAAAATACTTATTAAAATGCATCCCTGGTCAGAAATGGTTGCTTATTCAAGAACAGGTGCAGAAGCAAATGCGATAGCAATAAGAATTGCGAGAGCTTATAGTGGTAAAGATGAGGTAGCTATATGTGGGTACCACGGGTGGCATGATTGGTATCTTTCAACAAATCTTAAAAATCCAAAAAATTTAAAGACTATTCATCTAGATGGTTTAAGTACAATTGGAATACCAAAGAAATTAAAAGGTCTCACTCATCCATTTAAATACAATGATATAAATAGCTTCAGAAATATTATCAAAAATAATCCAGGAATTGGAACTGTATTTATGGAGGTGGAAAGAAATGAAAAACCAAAAAAAAACTTCTTAAAAAGAATTAGAGAAATTACCTCTAAAAAAAAAATTGTTTTAATTTTTGATGAATGTTCATCAGGCTTCAGAGAGGTATATGGTGGCTTACATAAAAAATATAAAGTTAATCCTGATATGGCTGTATTTGGAAAGTCTCTAGGAAATGGAATACCTATAACTGCTGTTATTGGTAGTAAGAACATTATGGAAAGCGCCTTAGATAGTTTTATTAGTAGTACTTTTTGGACTGATGCAACAGGTCCAGCGGCGGCAATATCAACACTAAAAGAAATGAAAAAATTAAAATCTTGGAAAAAAATATCACTAATTGGAAAAAAAATTAAAAAATACTGGAAATATTTGGCTAAAAAACACAAAATAAACATAGATATTAGTGGCATTGATGCAATGCCTTCTTTTAAGTTTGACCATGAGTTAAATCTTTATTTAAGAACATTTATGACTCAAGAATGCTTAAAAAAAGGAATACTAGCTACAAATACTATTTATTGTTGCATCTATCATGAAAAATATTTACAAATTTATTTCAAAGAACTAGATAAAATTTTTGCAGAAATAAATAAATTTTTAAAAAATAAAAGCATCTCAAAAAAATTAGAATTTCCAGTGAGTATCCCAGGTTTTTCAAGATTAAATTAATGCAAAAAATATTGATTACGGGATCAACTGGCTTATTGGGATCATACTTATTTCCTAAAATTAAGTCAGATAAATTTAAAATAGTTAGATTCAAAAGAAGTAAGACAGCAGATTTATCGAATCTAAACTATTGTGAAAGTTATCTTAAAAAAAGTAAATTTGACATAATAATTAACTTGTCAGCAATAACTAATGTTGACATGTGTGAAAAAAATAAAAAATTAGCGAATAAAGTAAATTTTGTTTTAATAAAAAATATATGCAAAGCTACAAAAAAATTAAGTTTAAAAACGCATATAGTCCATCTATCAACAGATCAGTTTTATAATAACTTTTCTTCAAACTTTGAAAAAAAAATTAGTTATGTAAATTATTACACTAAAAGCAAACTAATGGCTGAAGAAGTATGCTTAAAAGTTAATTCAACTATTCTTAGAACTAATTTTATAGGTAAATCAAAAAATAAAAAAAGAATTTCATTTAGTGACTGGATTTACTTTAATCTAAAAATGAAAAAAAATATTATATTAGCTGACGATATTAAATTTAGCCCTTTATCATTAAGATCTCTTTCCAATATAATAAAATTGGTAATAAAAAAGAAATTTAATGGTGTTTATAATGTTGGATCACATAAAGGCTATTCTAAATATAATTTTGCAATAAAATTTGCCAAAAAAATGAAACTAAACTCAAAAAATATTATAAAAGTAAAATATAAAGATATTAATTTTTTTGCTGTAAGAAATAAGGATATGAGAATGAAAGTTATAAAATTTGAAAAAAAATTTGATTATAAATTTAAATCTTTAGATTTTGAACTTGAAGAAATCATCAGTGAGTATAAAAGAAATTAATGTCAGATTTTTTTAAAATCAATAAAAAAAAAATTGGGTTAAATGAACCTACTTACTTCATCGCTGATATAGCAGCAAACCACGATGGAAATTTAAAAAAAGCAATCACTTTAATAAAAGAAGCAAAAAAATCCGGTGCAGATGCTGCAAAATTTCAACACTTTTCAGCAGACACTATTGTAAGTGATAGTAGCTTTAAAAAGTTTAAAAAGTTATCTCATCAATCAAATTGGAAGAAAAGTGTTTACGAGGTTTATAAAGATGCCTCTATAAATATTAAATGGACACCCATATTAAAAAGGGAATGTAAAAAAGTAGGGATTGAATTTTTTACTTCACCATATTCTTTTGATTTAGTTGATCATGTGGATAGTTACGTTCCAGCTTACAAAGTTGGTTCGGGAGATATAACTTGGCTTGAAATTGTAAAATATATAGCCTCTAAAAATAAACCCTATATAATTGCTACTGGTGCCTCTGATATTGCTGATGTCAAAAGAGTCTACAATGCTTGCATCAAAATAAATAAAAAAATTGCAATAATGCAGTGTAATACAAATTATACTGCTAGTGATAATAACTTTTCATTCATAAATCTAAATGTCTTAAAAAATTATAAAAAAAAATTTCCTAAAGCTATACTTGGACTAAGCGATCATACACTTGGACACTCAACTGTATTAGGTGCCATAACGCTAGGTGCAAGAATTATCGAAAAACACTTTACACTTAATAATAACTTACAAGGTCCAGATCACAAATTTTCAATGAATCCTAAATCTTGGAAAGAAATGGTAATAAGGTCAAGAGAATTGGAAAGCTCACTTGGGATTAATATAAAAAAAATTGAACAGAATGAAAAACATACTGTTATTTTACAAAGAAGATCAATACATTCCATAAGAGACTTAAAAAAAGGTTATAAAATTAAAAAAATAGATTTAAAATTTTTAAGGCCATGCCCCAAAAATGCTATTCCACCTTATAATTATAAAAAAGTTATAGGAAAAAAAACTAATAAGATCATTTTAAAAAATAATATAATCACACTTAAAGATTTGTATTAAGTTTTAGATTAACATAATCACAATGATTATAAAAATGTCCAAAAATAAAAATGAGACCTGCTTTGTGGTTCCAGCTTTTAACGAAGAAAATAAGATATTTAAAATTGTTAAAAAGCTTAAAAAAATTGGTGAGGTAATAGTGATAGACGATTGCTCTAACGATAATACCAACTATCTTTCTAAAAAAGGTAATGCTAAAGTAATCAAACAATTAGAAAATTATGGTTATGATCACGCTTTGTATACGGGTTTCAAAAAAGCATATAATCTACATTTTAAATTTGTGATAACAATTGATGCTGATGGACAACATTCAATAAATGATGCCAAAAAAATTTTGACTTTTTTAAAAAAAGGCTATTCAATAGTTTGTAGTAAACGTAAATACCAACAAAGATTAATGGAGATAATATTTTCATCATATGCTAAATTTTTTAAAAAGATTGAAGACCCATTATGTGGCTTAAAAGGATACAATATTAAGATTTGTAAATCTCAAGGACTACTAGATAGAAAAAATAATATTGGAACCAAGGTTTTGTTTAATTGCTATAAAAATAAAATAAAAATAATGCAAATTAAGATAAACACTACAAAAAGAAAAAATAACTCTCGATTTGGAGGAATATTTAAAGGAAATTATAAAATATTAAAAGTTTTCATAATTGTGCTATTCAACGACTTAATGAATTTGTTTTTAACTAAAAAGAATATATAAATTTTTCTAATCAGATGAAATTTAATTAAATGATAAAATATGCTGCAATTATTGAAGCTAGAATGGGTTCATCAAGATTGCCTGGGAAAGTTACCCTTAAAATAAATAATATACCTACGATACTTTTATTAATTGATAGATTAAAGCAAGTAAAATTAATAGATAAAGTGATGGTAGCAACTACTATAAATAATAACAATGATCAACTTTGTCAGTTATTAAAAAAAAATAAGATAGACTTTTTTAGAGGTAGTGAGGAAAATGTACTTGATAGAGTTCTAAAAACTGCACTAAAATTTAAAATTAAAAATATCGTTTCAATCACTGGAGATTGTCCATTAATAGACCCTCAGATAGTTTCCCAAGTAATATCTATTTACAAAAATAATAAATTTGACTTTGTAAGTAACTCAACAATCCGAACTTATCCAGATGGGATGGACGTAAGTGTTTTTTCGACTAATAATTTATATAAAAGTTCAAAATTAACACATAATAAATATGATCTAGAACATGTAACACTATTCATGAAGAGAAAGAAAAAATTATTTAAGCAATGTAATGTTATGGCAACACAAGACCTTCACTTACCAAAGCTAGGCTTAACACTTGATGAATATAATGACTTTCAACTTATCAGATTAATTTTTAAGAAATTTTGGAATAATAGAAAAAAATTTACTTGCAATGATATTGTTAATTTTTTGAATTTAAATTCTAAAGTAAGAAAATTAAATCAAATGGTTAAAAGAAATAAAATTCCTCTAAAAATTTGATATATAAAATTATTTATAGATTATGAATGCTATCTTAATTGGACTTGGAAATATTGGATTGAATTATGATTTTAATTATACTAAAAATATTTTAACACACACAAAATCCCTATCAACAAATATAAAAGTCAATTTTTTATTCGCAGTTGATAAATCCTCAAAACAAAGAAAAAAATTTATGATGAAATACAAAACTTCTACAATTAAGAGGTTAGAAGAAATTAAAAATAGAAACAGCATTGAACTTGCTATAGTCTCTACCAACACGAATTCTCACCTCCAGACAATTAATAAATTAATGCTTTTTAAAAAATTAAAAATAATTTTAATTGAAAAACCATGTGGAAAAAACTTAGATGAGTTATTAAAAATTTTTAAGTTGTGTAAAAAAAATAAAATTAAATTATTTATTAATTACAATAGATTATATGATAAAAACTACTCAATTTTGAGTAGTTATATTAAGAAATTAAAAAGATTTAAGGGTATTGCCCATTATAGTAGGGGGCTAATGAATAATTGCCCACACATACTGAGTATTTTATCGGGACTAAACCTAACAAAATCATCTATTAGAATCATAAAACATGGAGTTAATCCAGACTTTGTAATTAAATTTTTAAATGGAGAAATTACCTTCATGAATGCTCCTAGAAAAAACATATCTAATAATGAAATTGAAATTCTTGATAAGAGCTATAAAATTAATAGTAAAAATGAAATAAATAGTTTTGAAATTTTTAAAATTAAAAAAGATGATTTGATTAAAAATAATTTTAAGTACAACCTTATTGATAAGTTTAAGTTTAATGAGAATTATAGTCAAAAAAATGTTTTGCAGCAGATTATAAGTACTAATAATACCAAACTAAACCATTTTATAAGTAAAACTGCTTTTAATGTTAGTATGTTATTAGATAAAATTACTAAAATTAACAATTTAAAAAAAAAAGATGCAACCAACAATTAATTATTTATTCAAAAAAAAAAATACAATTAAAGATGAAGAGATAAGAGCAGCCCTTAAGGTTCTAAAAAGTGGTGATTTATCAGGCTTTATGGGATCTGCTGGAAAACAATTTTTAGGCGGTAAATTTGTAAGGAAATTTGAAAAAACTGTTGAAAAATTTTACCGTGTTAAATACGCAATATCTGTAAACTCTTGGACTTCGGGACTTATAGCAGCCGTAGGTAGTCTGGACGTTGAGCCAGGTGATGAAATTATTGTAACTCCATGGACAATGTGTGCAACAGCTACAGCGATTCTACACTGGAATTGTATTCCTGTTTTTGCAGATATTAATAATGATACTTTTTGTATAGACCCATTAGAAATAAAAAAAAAAATAACCTCTAAGACAAAGGCAATAATAGCTGTTGATATTTTTGGTTATCCTGCAGACATTAATGGTATTAAAAAAGTCATTAAAGGAAAAAATATAAAAATTATATCAGATAATGCACAAGCACCATATGCTCTTAATAATGGTAAAATTTCTGGTACTAATTCAGATATTGGTGGGTTTAGTTTCAATTATCATAAACATATAAATACTGGTGAAGGTGGAGTAATAATAACAAATTCTAAAAAACTAGCACAAAGAATGAGACTAATTAGGAATCATGGAGAAGCGGTTATTAAAGATAATAAAGCGTTACAAAATAATATAATTGGGCATAATTTTAGATTAGGCGAAATTGAGGCTTCAATTGCCGTAGAGCAATATAAAAAATTAAAGAATATTGTTAAAGAAAGGCAACGTATATGCAGAATGTTAACAAATGGGCTTTCTCAATTTAAAGGGTTAATACTGCCCAGAGAAACAAAAAAAATATCCCATAACTACTATATATATCCAATAAAATTAGACCGTAATATAATTTCTGAGTCCAGAACTAGAATTATCAATTTATTAAAAAAGGAAGGTATACAGGGGCTTATTGATGGATATGGAGCAATAAATAACCTGCCTATATTTAAAAATAAAATAGCATATGGTAAAAAGAAATTTCCATGGTCACTCAGAAAAAAAACTTTAAAAAATAAAGATAAATGTGAAAATTCAGAAAAACTTAATGAAAGTATATTTTTTGGTATGGAAGTATGTTTATTTGAATTAAACAATAAGGATATAAGGTTAATTATACAATCATTTAAAAAAGTGTGGAACAATATAAAAAAAAAATAGCCATAATTTCGTTTGAAGCTGGTTCAGCTGAGTTAATAGCAAAATATTTAAAAAAAAAAAACATGAATAGTTATATTTTTTTTTTAAACCATGTTACAAAAAAAATCTTTAAAAAAAATAAGATTAAAGTTACTAACACAAAACCTAAGATTAAATCATTCAAAAGTATTAGAAAAATCATCTTCGGAGCTAGTTATGACAATAAAGAATTAGAACTTATCAATAAAATAAAAAAAAAAATAAAAACTGAATGTTTTTTAGATCATTGGGTTTTTTACAAAAAAAGGTTTACTCTAAATAAAAAAATATACTCTCCAAACAAAATATTTGTTTTTGATAAGGCTGCTTTAGAATTAATTAAAAAAATTAACTTTAAAAATACAAAAATAATTTTAAAAAGGAATCCATTATTAGATAGATTTAAAAAAGTATATTTAAACCACAAGATTAATAAAAAAAAATCTGTTATTTTCCTAAATAATGTCTCATTGAAAAATGAAAAAAGTAAAGAATACCTTTCTAACAGTTTATTAATTAGTAATTCTATTAAAATACTAAAAATATCAAATACGGATAAAAAATACTATATCAAGCTTCATCCTTCAAATAATGAAAGATCATATATAAGTTATATTAAAAAATATAAAAATTTAATATTAATAAAAAAAGACAAATTAGAAAAAATACTATCTGATTCTAAAATTATAATTACCAATAATAGTGCAGTTTTATTTTATGCTAATAGGATGGGAATAAAAAATATTAATATTATTAAAAACAACATCAACATGATTCCAGCAAAGTATTTAACTAAGATTATAAATATTAATTCTTTAAAATAGATTTTAATTTAATTTTTTTTCTTATTTTGTTTTTCAGACAGTAATTATTTATATTGTCGTTAAAAGTACTATAGACTAATTTTAGTGTTAATGGTGACCACATTTTCTCTGTCCAAATACGTCCTGAAGTAAGTTGTTTTATACCGCTTATTTTTTTTTTCGATTCTGATAGAAAATTTAAAACTTTTGGCAATTCAAAAAAGAATTGTTTTATTGCCAAACAGCTATTTTGATGGATGCCATAATTTTTTAAAACTTTTATTGAGGTTTGATGAAAAATATTTCCACCATCAACTTCTTTGGTAAGCTCATGAAGTGTTACACCTGTATATTCAGGTTCCATCAAATATGATGGCCAAAAATGTGTGGCCGCACCCCTATAACGTGGTGATAAACCAGCATGAATATTTAATTTATAACCAGAGAATTTTTTTAATATTTTTGGGCTTAATAGACCGCAACCATATGTGATTAAGTTATTATTATTAGAATTCCTTATTATTTTAAAAATTTGCTTATCATAGTTATTTTTACCCACTCTTGTTGTGTTTTTTATATTTTTTATTGCTAATTTTCCTGGTTGTTTTCCAAAAAAATCAATCTCTGCTTGAGCTCTTTTTTTAAAGTGTTTTAAAAATAATTTTTTTATATCCTTATTATATTTTTTATCTATTGGTGGAATTTGTTTCTCTCTTTTTTCAATAATCCAGTCAAACTTAAAATTTCTCTTGTGTAAAAAATCAGCTAAATATAAATGTCTTAAATGATCACCGGTAATTAATGTAAATTTCATATCTTTAAATAAATTAATTTCTTTTTGATTAAAAGTTCTATTATTTTTTCTATCTTATTTATTTTGAAATTTGTTAATTTTTCTATGTCAAATATATTATGGTGTCCATCTGCATAACTTAAAATATTAATCATTATTTTAAAATCTGTTGCATTCAAATTAATATTATTATTATTATTTTTTGAATGTGCGAAGTTCAAATTTGGATATAAATTTCTTTTTCCTAATTGTAATTCACAATTATCCTCAAATCTATGTATCATCTTTGTTTTATCATTATCTTTAAGTATTTTTTCAATTACATTCGAAGATTCCATTATTTTATTAATATTCATAAATTTTTTATTATCTCCACTAGTATGATACTCTTTATAGGTTCCATAAACCGTTCTTGAAATTTGCCCAACTGGTAAATTCATTTTACCTGCACAATATTGCCTTTCATCAGAACCATCCATTGGATCGAATTTTCTAATTTGAATCATTCCTTTGTTGTTATAGTGCTTCATTACCTTGTCTAATGGTGATAAATTTGATCGAGATAATTTGTATGATAGCTTTTCTTTAGGACCCCCCAAACATGTTAAAACAATTCCTGAGTGTAAATTTTTTTTCAGCTGTTTTTCATATTTACTTAAAAATGCTACTGAACCTATTGTTTCTGGATTAATCAAAAAATAGTAGGTTAAATTTCTATTGTTCCACTTTTTAATTTTTTCATAAATAAGTAATAATGTTAAAGGACCACTTAACTCGTTGTTAGCCATACTTGGGTGACACAAATATGATGAAATTAAACATATTTTATCAGATTTGCCTTTTAAAATAGCTAGTCCATTTTGTATGTACCCCTTTTTAAAAGATGATTTAATTCTAACATCATATTTACCATTTTTAAGTTTTTTATATTTTTCATAACTTAAACAAAACCCCCATTTTTTTTTATAATAACTAGTCACGTATGGAATTAATTTTGGATATTTTCTAATATAAAAAATATTTTTTTTAAGCTCTGTTAAATCTAATGTCTTATTGATCGGAGCTGAATAATTTATCACATGTAGGTTATTTTTTTTAAAATCTAATATCTTTTTATTTTCAAATTTTATATATCCGTCGGTAATATTCCACTCATTAGGTATTTCCCAATCAAACACTTTTTTATTAGACTTAAATTTGTGGATCTTTAAAGGAATAAATCTTTTAAGATATTCTATTGAATCTCGATAGCCTACTCCACTTATGCTTCTACATATTGGAAATAAATAATCAAATATGTCATTTATTTTCTTTTTTTTAAGCATTAGCTTTAATTACACCTTTAAAATTAATTTTTTTACTAAACTCCAATAAACTGAGATCATTAAATTCATTTGCTACAATGAGCAAGCCGTACGGCAATGAATATTTAGAAAATTTAAATGGTATGTTTATGCACGGGTATCCCATTGTAGTCCAAATAAGATTTGTATCATCTATTTCTTTTTTTTTAATTTTAGGTGCTTGTGAGAAAGTTGATGGAACTATAATAAAATCAAATTTGGAAGTAATTTTTTTTACTTTTTTTTTTAATAAATTTGTTTTAATTAGTGTGTTATTGTATTTGTCAATTGATGTTTTGTCACCTTTTGTAACCATTTCCTTTAAAATTTTACTTAAGGAGTTTTTATTTTTTGTATAATTTTTTAAATAATAACTTAAAGATTTATTATATAAAATTTCATGAAATTCATGAAATTTATTAAATAAGTTTCCTTTGATAGGTTTTAATAGGAATTTTTTCTTTAAGTTTTTTAAGTTTTCTTGATAAAATGTTTTTACGTTAGGTTTAATGTTTTTATAAATATTAAGAGAGTTATCGAAATAACCTATATTTAATTTTTTTTTATTTTTAAATTTATTAAAATTTAAGTTATATTTTTTACTCCATGGAAAATCATTAGAGCCTACAAGTATATCTTTAAAGAGTAATTGTATAAATTCTATTTCAGCAGCAATTATTCCTACAGTATCAAATAGGTCATTATTTTTTAATATTCCGGTTCTATCTATTGATCCAAATGTAGGTTTAAATCCATACACACCACAGAAACTTGCGGGTCTGATTATTGATCCTGCTGTTTGAGTTCCAATTGTAACTGGTAGTGCACCACAAGAAACAGCAATAGCCGAACCTGTTGATGAAGTTCCTGCTATAAAATTATTATTGTGTGGATTTCTATTAAATTTTTCATCCATATAATGTACGGCATACTCTGCACAGTTTGTTTTTGAAAATATTATACCTCCATTATTTATGATTTTATCTACTATGTTTGCATTATTACCAACCATGAAATTTTTTTTGGTCTTAAGTCCATAATTAGTTGTCAAGAATCTTGTATTTATATTATCTTTTATGCCTATTGGGATAAGTTCTAAATTATAATTTTTTTTTTTTTTAATATTTCTAATTTGATCTGATATATATTTTTTTGATAATTCTTTATTAAATAAATATTTTTTATTAAGATATAAATAATTATTAATAAATTTTTTATAGAAAACAATTACGTCACTTTTTTTATATTTTTTAATTTTTTGCCAGTTTTTATAAGTAAAACTTTTTGTTTTATTTGAGTTTAGAAGCATATTTACTTTTTTTTTTTGATTTTTTTAATGCATTTAATATTTCAACTTCAGTTAAATTTGTAATTTTCATATAATATTTTAAAGCATGGGGTTTTTGGATATCGTATTCTTTTGCAAGCTGAAAGCCCTTTTCCCTGGTAATTAATCCCCTTCTTACGTCCTCTGAAGCATGAACAGTTGATCTCCCTATACCTCTTTTAATAAAATTAAAATAGTCATGTACACCTGCCATCACACATTCAACGCTCTTGTATGTTTTATAAGTATTTTCTACCTTGCCAGATTTCCATCCGAATCTTTTACTTACTAATTCAATATTTTTATGCTCATCCCAGAATATATATTGTCCCAAGTGAATCACCTTAGTTTTACTTTTTTGAATCTCTTGCTTATTTGGAAAGGCCCAATGAGATAAATCTTTTATCTTTAATTCTTTATCAACAAAAGAAGAGTGTTTTTTTATTGCCGATTCATTTAAAAATCTGTATGGGCTCACTTTTATTATTTTTTTATGCTGTCCTCTTGCATCCGTATCAGCTGGTGCCTCTCCAAATACTATTAAATTTATGTCCCAGACCACAGAAGTTTGAATAGATGTAGAACCAGCACCGATATGACAGTGCCAACAAGCATCTCCGATTTGCTTGATTGATTTTTTTGCAACGTTATTTATAATTTTTCTACTCGGGATAAATATTAAGTGATCTAGATCAAATTGAATCAAGCAGTTTTCTAAGTTAAACCTTCCTACAGTAGATGACCAATTTTGACCATGTGTTACACATAATGGGTTAAGATTATATATATCATTAAGTACATATGCTTGAAACATGCTGTCTTTACCGCCACTAATTGGAAGCAAACAGTCATAATTTTTATCACTTTTATTTTCATTAAATATTTTATTTAGTTTTTTCTCCCTATCACTCCAATTAATATTCATTTTTTCCTCTGAAGATCTGCAAATAGTACATATTCCATACTCATCAAACTCAATACCCTCTGATGTTTCGGGCAAACAACACCTGCTACAGTACTTCAAATTTTTAAATAAAGGTCCTCCATATTTTGAATTAATTCTTTTTTTGTACCAACCATCTTTGATGTATTTTTTATTTAATGGAGTGTCTTTAAAAGATTCATCAAATCCAAGCCAAAATAAATTTTTTTCATGACTGGGAATTTTTTTTATTTTAATTCTACTTATATTTTTATTTTTTAAAAAAATAATTTTAATATCATTTAAATCAATATTGTCTAAGTTTATTATTTTAAAAATAGTAAATTTTTTTTCATTTTTTTTTGTTTTATTAAGAATTAATTTTAAATTAGTTTTAATAAAATTACTCATGTCCTTTGGTATTTTAAGTCTATTCTTTATATCCTCGTCTAAGATTATTGAATTAATTTTATATTTTATACTTATGATAATACAAAAATAGAGTTGCAAAAAATCTTTATAAAAAGCTAATTTTTTTTTATATTTTTTTGAAAAAAATTCTTGTAATGATGGCCTTATAGAAAACATTAAATGATTAATATTCAAAAAATCAACTTCTGATTTAATTGCACTTTTCTGATTGAGTTTAAATAGACGATGGTTAAGAGTGGCTCCCAAAATTTTCTGGCTTTTATCTTTATTTAAAAATTCAAATTTATTATTCGAAAATTTTGTATTTCCATCAATCAACATTAAATAATCAAAATTAAAGAAGCTATTTTTATTGATGACCATTTTTTTTAACTTCATTTGCATTTATATCGTTTTTTAATAACATTAATTACTTGATCAAGGCCCGACTTACCCTTTTTATGACAATGATAATCTTTAATAAAATTTGAATATTTTGTTATATTGTCATTTAATAGCTTATTTAATTCAGTTTTATCATATTTATAATTTTCAAAATTAATCCTCATATAGCCTGCTTTACATGGATATGTTTTTGAATGTTCAATTTGATTATTATCCATATATCTTGACCATAATCCAATTATATATTTTTTTAAAATTATGGCATCTACGATTGCACTAGTATCAAAATTTGTAACTAAAAATGATTTATATATATAATATCTAGTCTTATGTTGAGCAACTTTAAATCCTTTTAACATTTTTGATTTAATGAATTTGGCTACTTCTTTTTTTTTAATATTTGGGTGAATACAAACAACTACTGGTTTATTAAAATCTTGAGATAATTTATTTAAAAAAATTCTTAAATGGTGATAATGAGATTTTATATCTTTTAATTTTAATTTACCACGCGTTTCTATTTCGTGTCTTCCATTCATTTCTGCATCTAAATGTACTATATATTTTTTTTCTATCTTAACTTTATTTTCTAAAAGTGCGTCATACGATCTACTATTTATTAATTTGTATTCTTTTGATAATGACAATTTCTGTTTTAATAAATATCCCATTAAAAAACTTTTTTTTGCTTTTTCCAATTCCTTTCTTTTGGAATGAAAGTGAATATCACCTCTTAATAAGAAACCAAAAAAAGTTAATACTGGTAAAAGTATTTTAGCAGAAAAATTTTGTAATAGTTGATAGTTTAAAAATTTAATAGGATTTTTTATATTTATATTAACTGGCATTCCAACTCCACCAAGGTTATCAATTCGAATTTGAGGTATATTACATTTCTTTAATAAAAAATATATCTTAATATTAAAAAAGCTTTTATTAAAATTATTTATAACTAATAATTTATTTTTTTTAGCAAAATTAAAAAAATCTTTTGAATTATCTGGTTTAATTAATTTTATATTCGAAGGAAATGGAAAATTAATTTTATCTTTTTTTTTTTTTTCGAAGTAAGATATTGTTTTTAATCTGGGGAAATATATTAGCTTATCAATATCGATAATATAAATTTTTTTAAAGTTTTTAGTCAAATGTTTAAAGAAGTCTTTTCTAATACTCAAAGTAGCATTTAGACTTTCAAAGCTAGTTAGAAATGCTATTCTTCTCATTTTATCTTAACAAGTTTACCCATTTTCAATGTGTAAATTTTTTGACAATTTTCAAAAACGTTCATTCTATGAGATATTATAATTAAAGTTATTTTAGAATTCAGATTATACATATCATTTAATATTAATGACTCATTTTCTCCATCAAGTGCACTTGTGGGCTCATCTAAGATTAGTATTTTTGGCATAAAATAAAGTGCTCGAGCAATGCCTATTCTTTGTTTTTGCCCTCCTGACAGTCTAATTCCTTGGTCACCAACATTAGTTAATTCTTTTTCTGGCAAGGTTTCAATAAAACCATCTAATTGTGACATTTTAAGAGCTTTTTTAAACCTTTTATCATCAAAGTCTTTTTCTTCTAAACCAAATGCAATGTTGGACTTTATAGTGTCATCTAATAAGTATGTCTCTTGAGGAACATAGCCTATTTGTTCTTTCCAGTTATTTTCTTTTTTATTTATATCTATGCCATCTACTATAATTTTTCCTTCTGAAGGTTGTAGCAATCCACATAATAAATCTAGTAAAGTACTTTTACCTGCTCCAGATTTACCAGCTATTCCCACTCTTTCACCTGGTTTTATTTCAAATGATATATTTTCAATTATTTTTTTTTCAGTAAGGGGATAATTATAGGTTAAATTTTTAATCTCTATCTTGTTATCAAAATTAATTTTTTCAATCACTTCCGGTATGCCTTGATCATTTCTAAATCTTGTAAGTTTTTGCATGTCATTTATTTCTTTTATAATTAATTCAAATGATGCTGATTGATATTTAATAGTTGCAATAGATTGTGAAATTACACTAAAACTTGGTATTAACCTTACCGCTGAAACTGAAATTAAAACAATAAGTGGTATAAAGCTTTCAATTGATTGGTTGGAAAAAGTAAATGATATCAAAATTGCAGAAATACCTAAAATTGTTATGACTTCTAAAAAGAGCCTCGGTAAAGTTACTATGAATGATTGCATAAAATTATATGACTCAATCATATTGGTATTAAATTGGAATATTTTAAAAATAAATTTTTCTTTTTTTAACATTTTTATTTCTTTGATAGATCCCATACCATGCTTAAGAGTTCTGGTTTGTTTGCCCCAATATTCTTGAATTAATTTTCCCCTAACTTGCGAACTTTTTCGTGTAAATAAAAAAAATATTATCGAAAATATTCCTAAAAATACAAAGATTAATAATGATGCTTTTGTGCTTGTTACGGTAAGAATAAGAAATATCATAAATAATATTAATATTTCTTTAATAAGAGAAACGTGACCTATTATATAGTAAACAGCCTTACTTACTTCACTATTAACATTCCTTATTAAGTCTGCAGAGTTTCTTTGTATATGAAACTCATATTTTGAATTAATATAGTCTCTAAACATTTTATTTGTTAAATTTTCTCTAATACGTTTCAAAATCATGCCACTAAAGTAATTAACAAATACAAGAAAAGAGTTTTTGATTATAAAGACCATAACTAGGGTAATTAACATATACATTGCCAAAACTTTTTTATCTAAGTCATATATAAAATTATAATCAAATATACCTGGTAGCTTTTCAATTATTGAACTAGGCTCAATAAATATCATCGTGAATATAGGTATTACACCTATTCCTATCATTTCTAAAAAAGTAGACACAATTAATATAAAAAAAAGAAAAATAAGATTTAATTTATCTTTTTTGTCGATAATTTTTTTTAATTTTTGAAACATTTTAATTTTTTTAAACTGTAATATTTATGAATTCGAATACCCACCATCTACAATTATGTTCTGCCCTGTTACATAACTGGATAAATTGCTTGATAAAAAAATAACAGCATTTGCCACGTCATTTTCATGACACATTCTGGATAATGGAGTTTTGCTTAAATATTTATTAATAAATCTTTGAGGTTGTTTCCTCCAAATCCCACCAGGGGATATAGAGTTAACTCTGATTTTTGGGGCTAGAGCCGTTGAAAGCATTTTCGAATAATGCATAAGGCCAGCTTTAGATACTCCATATGCCATTGGCGTTTTCATGTCAGTATTTTTATAGAGATTATAATCATAAGCTAGAGTGGAATATATAGAACATATATTAATAATTGATGCAGAATTAGATTTCTTTAAAATACTAACTAAAGAATTTGTCAAATAAATAGAATTTGTTAAGTTCAAGTTTTCATACTCTTCATTATAAAATATTTTATTATCATTATTAATCCCTGTTCTGCTAGTACCCACATAGCCTGCATTATTAATCAAAACGTCAATTTTGCTTAACTTTTTTTTTAACTGATTGGTCAATTCATCAACTTGTATTTTCTTATTTAAGTCAGATTTTATGAATATCTTTATATTTGGATTAAAGCTGTGCTGCCTAATATCTGTACCAATAACATTTGCTCCTAAATTTGCTAATTTCTTAACAATAGCTTTTCCAACATAACCATTACAACCTGTTATCAAAATATTTTTATTTTTTAAATTTAGATAATTATCTTTCATGATTTTTTTATGTATTTCTCTTTTAAACCGTAATCATACCAATTTTCATGAATTGGGAATACATGTACTTTTTTTTTTTCCAAAATAGCCTTCTCAATTAATTCTGTCATATGAAAAGTTTTCTTAGTTTTAAAAAATTTTTTAATATCAGGGCTTAAGACATATATTCCTGCATTAATATAAGTCTTTTTTTCTACTTTTTCTTCTATTTTTTTTACGCGGTGGTTTTTAAAAATTATATTACCGTAGTGGTTTTTTTCAAAATTAGTAATAGCACCGATTGTAATAAAAGAATTTAATTTTTTGTGATAATTAATCATTTCTTTATAATTAATATTTGAAATAATATCTGCATTAGAGACAATGAATGGTAATTTTGATTTTTTAAAATAGTACAGCGAACCTGCGGTTCCTAATGGTCTATCTTCATTTATATATCTAATATCAACATTAAATTTATCTCCATTTTTTAAATAAGATTTGATTTGATTTCCAAGATAATTGATGGAAATTATAAATTTTTTAATACCCTGTTTTTTGGCAGCTATTATTATTCGTTCTATTATAGGTTTACCATTCACTGGTAATAGGGGCTTTGGTGTATTGTCAGTAAAAGGCCTAAGTCTTTTACCCTTTCCACCAGCCATGATTAACATTTCATTTTCTATTGTATTCAAATATTCAATATCTGAAAAATAATATATTCCAATAACTTTTTTTGAAGTATTTATGATGGGTAAAAAAAGAATATTTTTGTTTTGAAAAATATCTTGAATTTTATTTACTGAAGCTATTTTTGATACAAATTTTGAATTTCTGTTACACACATCTTTAACCTTGTCTTTAAGTGTAAAATTTAAAAGCAAACCCCTTCTTATGTCCCCATCAGTTAATGTACCAATATATCTATTATTATTATCGACTACTATACAAAAATTTTTTTTTAGTTTTCCTAGTTTAATTACAGATTTTCTAATCGTTTCTTCAGAGTTAATTATATATTCTTTAAACTTTGTAATTTTAATCATGTAATATCAATATAATCTTATATGATATTGTTCAACTATTGAACAATAAAAAATATTATTTAATTTAATTAGTTTTTAATTTAATTACAATTACCATCAGTTAAAAAAAAAAAGTTTTTGATAGTATTTATTGTTATTTAGTAAATCACCAAAGTTTGGAAGTTTTTTAGGAATTAATGACAAGTTTTGTTTAGTCTTTACCTCACTTATACGACAAATATTAATATTTACTTTTTGTGAATTAATCTTTTTGAGCGCATATTCTCCTAATATTTTTACTTGAGTATAATGAGAATTATCTTTCTCATTTATAAAAGTAGTGGAAGGATAAAAAAAATTTATTTTTATATTGCTCCCCATAGAAATAATTTTTAAAGGAAAGTCTATGTAAAAATTTTTATAAATACGTGTTTCATTTTTATTATTAGAATTAATATTAATTTTAGGAGTTGCAAAATAATAGATTGAAAGTGATTGATTTTCCTTTAAAATTTTTTTAATTAAATGAATATTTTTAGTTATATCAATTTTAACTTTAAAAATATTCTCATTATTAATCTGTATTTTATTTTTATTATAGGTTGCAAAAATTTTTATTTTTTTATTAATTTTTAATATATTCAAAACATCAAAGCCTATTCCTGAGCTAGCACCAATTATAAGAACATTCTCTTTGATTGCATTCACTTTTTTTTTTACTTGAGCATTAATTTTCGATAATTTATGATTTAATATTGGTCTTTCAGAGGTATTAAATTCTAAATTATATTTTCCAAATGTTAATTTATTTAAAATAACAGGAAATCTTTTGTCTAATTTTTTTGAATAAATATAGATAAATTTTTTATCAAAATTAAATGAATTGTTTATAACTATATTAATTTCATTAATTATTGAGTTTTCACCTGGATAAATTGTTCCAACATATTTTGTTAAAGTACACAATAGCATGCTTATTGTTCCCATTTTATTTAATTTTTCGTAATAGCTAGTTATATTTTTTTTTGGAGTAAATTTTTTTGATATTTTATTAAATGATTTATTTAAAAAATCTTCGTTGTATTTAATCTCAACAAAGCCTCTTAAATCATTGAATTGAAAAAGTTCAATAATTATATTTTTTTTTACTTCTTTGGATTTAATAATTATTTTTTTATTATAACAAAAATGCTTAATAAATTTTATCTTTATATCATTTTTATAATTATTTTTTATTAATTGATTTATATTTAATATTTTAAATATTTTTAATAATATTAAACTTCCATGACAAATTTTTTCGCCAAAAAGAGAGTTATAACCTACATCATCATCTAAATGAATTTTATTAGTATCTCCTGATATTTTGCTAAATAATATTCCATCATTTTTTTTTATAACAAAATTTTTTTTGTACATACAAGATAATACTTTATTCAAATAATTTTTAACAATTAAAATCTATCAATTAAACTAAAAAAAATTAACCTTGTTTTAATCTATAATAATTTTATTAATTCTTTTTTTATTTTATTAACTGAATCAAGGTTTAAAAATATTTTACTATCAAATTTAACTTTAAATACCTTTTCAATTTCCAAAAGCAAATTCACATGTCCCAGTGAGTCCCATCCTTTTAATTCTCCAATTTTTAGTTTATCAATTTTTTTGGGTACCTTAGATTTGGTAAAAGTTTTTTTTAAAGCGTTTATAATCTTATTTTCTATTTTTTTCATAAATTTCCAAACTTGATATAGTTTTATTTGTTGATAAAATGTAAAATTCTGAATTTGTGCTTTCTTTTTTTAATTTTTTTAAAAAAATACTGTATTCCTCTGCTCTTTTTTTAGAAATAACTTCCAATCTATTTTTTATAATAAAATTCTTAGCTACAATATTTCTTTTAGTAGGTATATATTCTATCAAAATATGCTCTATTTTCTTTTTGATAGCTATTTTTTTTATCTCATTGAGTATCCAGAACTCTAAATACCTACCTAAGATTCTACAACTCATTAGAAATGTATCTACAAATATAAATTTATCATTTTCTACCTTTAAGCTAACAAACGAAACTATTCCATGATCTCCATAACTATCTTTTAATTTAACTAAAAAACTTATATTTTTATCATTTAATCTTAATATGTCCTTTACATCATATTTTTTTGTTCTTAAGTTAAACTGATTAGTTTTTTGGCACATCTGCACAGTTCTATTAATCGTACTTTTGTCTATTTTAATTATTCTAGGTTTAATCTTAATACTTTTTAAATAATTGATTTCATCTCTCGAAGAATGTTTGTCCTGTTCAAATTTTTCCCTAATCTTATATTGTTTAGTTTTTGTACCATCTTCTTTGCTAATAATAAATTTAGAAAACCCTTTATACTCCAAAAGTTGTTTGGGCCAATTTGTTACATCCACAGTTGGTTCTATTACATCTACATCTTTTAATTGGGCTCTAACCTTTTCTCTCTCGATTGGATTATCGTCCCAAAAAACAAAACTATTTAATCCCAAAGAAAGATCACTAGATAACTGTTTAATATTTGAACTTTTTTCATTCCAATTAACTTTCATTGCTGTGACATCTTTTTTTTTTAAAATCATTGATTGGTGGGTTTTTAGAACTTTTTCTATATCTGATTTTTCATTCTTACTTACAAGAATAATTAAAACACCACTATTTTTTATTTTTATGATAGCTCTTTGAAAGTCAGAGAAAGCAGCTCCTATCCCATCTTGACCTATTTGGATATTTTCAATTCCATCCTCTGCCAAAACTCCTCCCCAAAGGGTGTTATCACAATCTACTAATAATACTTTTTTGTTTGTATGTTTTATTCTATCTGTAATATCTTTTAAATTCTTTGATATTATTTCAATTCCAAACGTTGAAAGTCTACATCTAAACATATAATAATTTCTCTGATCCAGACAATTTTGATATCCATACTCAGAAAAAATATTATCTAAATCTATAATAAATAAATTATTATATTTTTTCGTAAGCTTATATAATTCATCTATAAAAAATATTTTAATTTTTGTTGAAAAATTTACATTTTTAGAAAAATTAATAACATTATAATAAAAGTACTCAGAAACAGCGATTATAAAATTTTTATCTGATGCTTTTATTTTGTTTCGTATTAATCTTATAATATTTTTTATTTTTTTTAAGTGAGATTTATGGTTAATTTTATTATTTTGATAATAATCAAACAAATCTGGTAAAAAAAATAATGTGATTTCAGCTTCAATCTTATCATCAATAATTTCATTATTATTGATATCACCATAATTTGAAAAAAAAATATCATTATCTTTTCTTAAATGATTCCAATTTTCATTGTTTGGTAACAAAAAAGACGTTGAGTTAAGTATAATTTTCATTATATAATTTAAATAATATTAGGTCTATCTTGATCTCCATCACCTTTAAACAAAATCGTATTTCTTTTATATTTGTTTATCAAAATAGAAAAGTTTAATTGAGCATCTTTACCTGTAAACGGTTCAAAATAGTCTGGTATTATTTGTTTATGATTCTTAAGTAAGAAACCTACTTTTCTTAAAATACCCTTTGGAAAACCATGACAAAGCATATCTATATACTCAATATTATTATCTATAAGGTATTCTGTGAGCACATTAACTAAGCTTCCTTTATTAGGTATAACACCTTGAAAATCTATCACTCTCACTATTTTGGTTTTATATTTTTTAATTTCAATTTTACGACATATAAAAAAAAAAATTAGTTTATTAGCGTAATAAAAATTCATTATAAAATAGTCATAAAAAGGATTTTCTAGATACTTTTTTTTAAAATATTTTTTAGATTTTATTGGGTAATAAGTTGAAATCGGTAATCTACTTAAGTTATTATTAATTTCCAGTTTAAATTCTAAAGTTGTGTCAGATAATAATTTTTTTTTGTAAGATATTAAATTTTTTGAAATACTTGGTTTCAAATTTGGATTAGAAATATAATAATGTGAAAATAGTTCAATTTTACCGAGACGTTTAAAAATTTTTCCAGATGTATTTAAATTGACACCACACACTGCTAAAAATTTTGGTTTTATTTTTTTATAAATAAAACTTAGAAAAATGAATGTAGAGTCACTTAGTAATTTTTTTGATTTTAATAGGAAGGCAATAAAATAATCATTTTTTAATTCGGAATCCCAGTTTTGATTTGGTATAAGGCCCATGGCTGACACTAACTTCCCATTTTTATATAAACCAAGGACATTCATTTTTTTATTATTCTTAAAATTATAATAAAATTTGATAACATTTTTATTTTTAGAAAAAATGTGTTTTTTTTTTGGCCAATTATCTTTAACTAAATTTTGAAAAGAATAAATCTCATGTTTTGAGATTTTTTTAATATTAGACCCTGTATTAATTTTATTCATTTATAGTTCAACTATTTTATGATTGAAAATCATTAGTATCAAGTCTTGGATAAGTAAAGTGATTGGTTAAATTTTGTTTATTAATTATTCCAGGTTTTGTCGTTAAACCATAACTAATATTATACCTACTTAATAACTTTAGCGTTTGATTATTGTAAGAACCATATGGAAAACAAACTGAAAGGGATTTTGTGTCAAAATTCATTTTTCTGAAGAAGTCAATTGAACTCTTTATTTCTTTTTCTTGAGCCTTTTTTTTTAATCGTTCCCACCAATAGTGATAATCACCATGTGAACCAAAGGTCATATTTTCACTATACATTTCTTTTATTTGTTTTTTATTCATATATAATAGTTTTGAAAATTCTTTTACATCTATATCTAAAATTTTATTAAATAGTAAATTCGTTATCTTTTCTCTTATTTTTTGTGGTAAATAAAATTGTAAAAGTCTTTTAACTAAGATTGTTTCCTTATTATCAAACCTAGAGCTTAAATTAATTTTTCTTTTATCTTTGTCTGAAATTATTTTCTTACCTTCTTGAGTCAATAGATTGTCAATTTCTTTTAATATTTTTTTTGTATTTTTTTCTTTTTCTAAAATAAATTGAATTTTATTAACATCTAATACTATTTTATTTTCAATTACTTTCTTGGGTGGGTAAAAGTTAGCTGTAATTTTTTTTTTTTTGAGAAAAGGAAAAACGTATTTATAATGATCAATATACCCATCATCAAAAGTTAAAAGAATTGATGGTTTTAAAGGTATTTTTTTTGTAGATATAATTTCTTTAAAATCGTTATCAGATAAAATATTAAAATTTTTATTAAAAAAATTAATTTGGTTTTTGAAATTATTAAATTCTAAAGCTTTTAAATTTGGATAATAGCTATTTTTAACCTCTCTAACATAATGATACATAACTATACTTATAGTAGAATTTTTTATTTTAACTTTTGCCATAAAATTATTTAATCATTTATTATATATTATCTAATTTTTTATATAAATTTAAATAACTTAGTTAATTTATTAAACTTTTTTCTAGATTTTCAGAATTTGGAACGTTCATTCTTGAATATTTAGGTAAATGTTTCATCCTATATATAAATTCACTTATAGTTGATACATAAGGTGATTTCAAACATTTGTTTATTTAAATAAAATCTTCTTTTTTAAAATATAGCTCATGCAAAGACACATAAAAATTATTTATAAAAAATTTTACAGACTTAATAATTTTTTGGGTATTTTTTATATTTCATTTATTTAATTTTTTTAGTTTATTAATTGTTTTATCATTCCAAATTGGTAACATGAAATTATTTTTAATCATTTCCTCTCGTGCATTTTTTAATCCATCGCCTAAAAAATTAAGTAGGTTAGCAGTGTTTACAGCATCAATCTTTTGATTTCTTAAACCATCAGATAAGTGCAATGAATTTCCACAACCTCCTGACATTATAATTGATTTGTTAATTTTTTTTGGAATCTGATTTAGCATCTTAAAGTCTAGACCATTGCCAGTACCGTCTTGGTCAATTGAATTAATCATAATTTCACCTATTGGCAAATTATCAATTTTATTTAGATAATCTTTAAAAGAATAGTTTAGCTCATGTTCACCATTTTTATTTAAAATTTTATATTTATTATTATTTTTTTTTACATCTATACTTGCTATTATAGATTGCTGGCCATACGTGCGAGATATTTGATTTGTTAATTTTAAATTTAGATTTGTATTTATTACTACTTTATCTGCACCATTTGATAAATAAATTTTAGCTTTATCAAAATTATTTATACCACCACCTACTGATACTGGTATAAAGCAAATTTTTGTAATTAAGTTTAGTTCCTTCAAAAAATAGTCTAAATTTTTTTTCCCTCTTGAAATATCTAATACAATCAGTTCATCTATAAACTGTGAAATTTTTTTAAAATTATAATTTTTTTCTAGCCATCTTGCATCTCCAACCCTTTGCAAATTGAAATTTCTACTTTGCACAAAGTATCCATCACAATACAAAAGACTAAATATTATTCTTTTTTTTAACATCAGTTCTTAATAAAGTTTCTTATTAATAATAATCCATTTGATTGACTTTTTTCTGGATGAAACTGAGTTCCATATATATTATTCATGTTAAAAGCTGCTAGAAAGTTTGTGCCATGATTGCTTTTTGCTGAACTTATATTTTCGTCAAAAATTGTAACTCTATAACTATGATCAAAATAAAAATCAGAATTATTATCTATATCTTTAAAAAATGAGTTGCCTTTACTAAAAAATATTTCATTAAAACCAACATGGGGTATTTTTAAGTTCTTTGTTTCTCTTAAGGAAAACTTTTCTACTTTTCCATTAATAATTCCTAAGCCCTTTGTATAGCCTTCTTCTGTACAGCTATTAAATAATAATTGCATACCTAGACATATACCAAGAATTTTTTGTTTTTTTTTTGATATTGCTATTAATGACTGAAACATGTCATTAGATTTAAGGTTTTTGACTGCTTTTTTGAATGACCCAACACCAGGTAAAATTATATGCGTGTACCTAAAAAGATATTTTGGATTAGATATAAGTTTGCTCTCTACGCCTAGGTAATCTAGTGCATTTATAATAGATTTAAGATTACCCATTCCATAATCTATGATTGCAATCTTTCTCTTGCTCATTTAATTGCAAATATGGGCTTCCATGATCCTTTGGTTTTTTTAAAGAGTTTTTTATTTACCCAAAAATCAATTACTTTTAGAAATTCCTTTTTAGTCATTTGATAATATTCTAAATATTGATTCAAAAACTGCTCTGGAAAACTGTTATCATATAATTTTACTAAATTAATCCCCTGATCTCTTGTCATTGCTCCTCTTCTAATTTCTATACCTGCATCTTGTGTTGCTCTCCCAAAGCCAAATTTTAAATACATTAAATATGTGTGCAGAGCAAATAAGGCTTGGTCATTTTGAGCAAAGTTTAAAAATGTACCAGTATTATTTTCTTTATTTTCTTCCAAGTTCAATTTGGACTTTGCAACAAGATAATTTCTATATGGATCCCAAGACTCAAAATATCCCCAATGTGTAAGTGCAATTTTTTTATTTTCAACTTTCGGAAAAGTAAACCAATACAAATCTTTTTCACTTAACTTGCTTTGTTTAATTATTTTATGGTATCCACCTTCAAAATAATTATTTATTGCATATTTAATATCAAAAGTTGGTATATTCTTATTCTCTACCGATCCCCCATATTCAATTTCGCCATCCTCTCCATAAAATATTAAATTAATGTTATGTTGAATAGCTATTCTTAAAACTGTTGAAATTATTGAAGTATTCCACCCCCAATATGGACAGCCTTTTTTTATAAAGCCCAATTTATTTAAAGTCCGCATTGCCTCAAAATTTGATGTAACATGAATATGATCAAAATTGTGCTTTAAAAAATTATTAAGATTTTTTTTACCCAATTCAATTTCTAATGGTGGTCTAGATGTTACGGTAAGTGGGTTTAATCCAAGTTCGTCTCTTATTTTTGAAGCTACATATGAACCGTCTTTTCCTCCACTCACTGGTACAATACAATCATATGTGCCTTTTGACTTATATTTTTTTAATATCTTGGATAATTCTTTTCTTCTTTTACCCCAATCGAGGGTTTTCTTTTCTTCGCTCCATTGACAAGCATTACACCATCCTCGTTTATCAAAAGTTATTCTGGGACGCGTAGATGCATTTAAACAATTTTTACACCAAAAAATATGATTCATTTTAATTAATATCCTTAAAATCTTTATAACTTAAATTGTTTACATTAATACTTTTAATTATATTAAAAATTTTATTTGAAGAACCTTTTTTATAGAAAACACTTTTTGTTTTTAAAATTTTTTTTTTGAATATTGGTGATAATCCTTTTTTTATTGATTTATAGATATCTACGTAGCCAGCTTTTGAATCAATAACTGAGATAGATTTAGGTCTACCATTTTGTCTTTTTCCAATATTTATGGAGGGAATTTTTAATGAAGGTGCTTCTAATATTCCACTTGAAGAATTACCAAGTAATAGATCGCAATTTTTCATCAATGATAAATACATTCGTGAACCTAAACTCTTAAAAATATAGCAATTTTTATTAGATTTTTTAAATTCATAAATTGATTTCAAGATAAAATCAGAATCAATATCTGAATTAGGTAATGTAAATATAAAATTAGTATTCTTAAATTTATTTAATGACTTAAAAACATTTTGCATAAATTTTATACTACTTATTTGATCATCTAAAAATGCATTAATACAAATCAAAAAATTTGTTTTTTTAAATTTGATGTTAATCTTTTTTTCAATAGTCTTTCTTTCAAAAAAAAACATTTTGCTAATCATTTCAGCGCCAAGTCCACCTACTAAATGAACATTTTTTTTGTTCTCTCCAATTTGAATAATTCTTTTCTTAGAGTCATTTGATGAAACAAAATGTATATTTGATAGTTTAGTGATGGCATGCCTAAATGAATCATCCATTGAACCAGTTGTTTTTTCCCCACCATGGATATGCGCAATTTTTATTTTAGACGTATAAGCAGTAAGTGCAACACATGCTGTTTCATACCTGTCTCCTAAAATTATTATTAAATCCATCTTATTTTTAATGAAATATATGCCAATTTTTTTTAATATATTACTCATCGAATTTAAAATGGAAATTTTATCTGACTTGTTTGTTCCAATATTTATTACTTTTGTATTTTTTTTATGATTAAATAAAATTTCTTTATAGGTGTTTCCATATTTGCTTGATAAATGCTGTCCAGTTACTAATAGATTTAATTGAATATCATTGTCCTTCTCCAACATATTAATTAATTCCTTCATCAGCCAATAGTCAGCTCTACTCGTAGTAACTAAACAAATTTTTTTTTTATATTTTAATTTTTTCATCTTTGTGAAAGTTTTTTATAGCTTTTTTGCCAATTATGTTTTTTTGACTCATTGGGGAAATTCCATCACCAGGTCTTTTAAAGATAATATTGTTTTTAGTGATTAAGTGACCTTTTTTAATAAATTCAGATGCCACTATTGATTTTCTAATTAACTTACGATTATCTAATTCACTTTTGGTAATTAGCTTTTTAGATCCACCTTTTGATAGCTCTATTTCTCTTATTAGTTTAATCATTTGTGACAATTCATGTGGCTCTAAACTAGAATTATGATCTGGGCCTTTCAATTTTCTACTGAGTGTAAAATGTTTTTCAATAAATTTTGCTCCTAAGGCTACCGCGCCAACTGGTACAGCTAAACTTAATGTATGATCGGAGTAGCCCACAGAACAATTATATTTTTTCTCCATCTTACATAAAACGTTTAAATTTACATCTTTTAATGGTGTTGGGTATGCTGAATTACAATGCATTATAGTTAAAAAAGAATTTTTAAGTTTTAGTATTTTTACTGCCGCCGTAATCTCTTTGAATGTTGAGGCTCCCGTAGATAAGATAACTCTTTTATTTATCTTAGATATTTTTTTTAATAATAAATAATTTGTTATTTCTCCAGAGGGTATTTTTATATAATCTACTCCTAAATTTAATAAAAAATCTAAACTTTTTAAATCAAATGCTGTTGATAAAAATTTTATTTTTTTTTTTTTTACAATAATTAAATAAAGTTTTTTGATCTTTAAATGATAAAAAAAGTTTTTTTAGTATCTGATATTGATTTCCTTGATTGGTATTCTTTTTTTGATAATTTGTGGACCGGGCACTCCTTGTGATCATTTCGTCAGGTATGAAAGTCTGAAATTTTACATAATCTGCTCCTGCTAACTTGGCTGCATCAACTAATCTAAAAGCTTTTTGTAATTTACCATCGTGATTAACACCTGCTTCTGCAATTATTATTGTTTTCATATCTTTTTTTTTTTATTTATTTTTTTAGCTGGGACACCAAATAATAATTCGTTTTTATTGCAATTTTTGTTTACAAAAGACTGTCCTCCAATAATACAATCTGATCCTATTTTAATATTATCTTTAACTGAGCTGCCAATACCAAGAAAAGACCTTTTTCCAATACTTACATTACCACCTGTAACTGCTCCAGGGCCAATAGATGAAAAATCTTCAAAAAAATTATCGTGTTCAATAATTGATCCAGTATTTATGCTACAATGTTTTCCTATTATTGTGCCAATGTTAATTATTGAACCAGAAATTATTATGGATCCATCACCTATTCTTGTTTTATCCGCTACTAAAGCATCTTTTGAAATTATTGACGTCCATTTAAAATCTGGCTTAATTTTTTTTATGTTTTTTACAATTTTTTCTCTTATATAGTTTGAACCTATGGCTACAACCCCGTAGGTGTTACTGTCAATTTTTCGATCGAAATTTATTATATCTTTATCGTTAGTAATTTTTTTTATTAAAATGTAATTCTTTAATTTATTTATTTCAGCTTCAACAATTTTTGCATGATTACCATTTCCAAAAATAATTATTTTTTTTTTCATTTATTTAATTTTTTTTTTAAAATAAACTTTACAATATTAAAATCATATTGATCATCTATATCAATTGACTTTATGTATGGCATTTTAAAAAGAGTTGTTTTTCTTGTAATAAGTTTTTTTGATTGCATTAAATTTTTTCTTCTCCAAATATAAATGGAGGCATTTAAATCGTAAATTATGGGTGCGTTTTGCCTTCTAACTATTTTTTTTTTTGAATTACAGACAAGATCTAAATATCTCCCTCTATACATAACCTGATTGAAAAATGGATTTTTTCTCGCAATCGATCCTGAAACTAGATTTCCATATCTTTTTTTTAGGAAAATTTTTAAAGCTTTTTCAATATCAATGCTTGATCGCAAAGGTGAAGTAATATCTAGATCAATTATAGTATTAAATTTTAATTTAAATTTTTTTTCAGCTTCTATTAATGCGTGTTTTATTACATCAACTTTAGATGAATGATCGTTAGATAGTTTTTCTGGACGTTTAATGCAATAGTCAATTTTGTTCTTGGATATATCTATCATTTTTTTTGAATTTGTACTTACAACAATTTTTGTTAAAAGTTTAACTTTTTTGGCTTGATCTATTGTGTGAACTATTAAGGGTTTTCCTAATAAATTTAAAAAATTTTTATTTTTTAATCCCTTAGATCCTTTTCTAGCACAAATAGTACAAAGAATATTTTTTTCAATCATCTTTTTAAATGTTATAATTTTCAGGTTTATAATTCTTAATATTGTTATCTTTTTTTAACCATTCTATTAATTTTTTTAAACCATCATCTAATTTATATTTTGGTTTCCAGTTTGTGATATTGGATAATTTTGTATTATCACATTTTAATCTTAAAACTTCACTTTTTTTTGGTCTAACTCTTTTTTTTTCTACAATAATTTCTAATTTCATTTTTAAAAGTGAGGATATATGTAATATCAAATTTTTAATTGAAATTTCAGAATTTACACCCACATTGACCGTTTCACCAAAAAGTTTTTTTGATTTAAAAATTTTTTCATATGCTGAACATAAATCTTCAACATATAAAAAATCTCTAGTAGCGCTTAAGTTTCCAATTTTAATTTTTTTTCCTGTAATAGCCTGAGTGATAATAGTTGGTATAACTGCTCTAGCTGATTGTCTTGGGCCAAAAGTATTGAAGGGTCTTATAATTTTTACTGGTAATCTAAAAGATCTATAATAACTCAATGACAATTGGTCTGCAGCAATTTTACTTGCCGCATATGGTGATTGAGCTTTGAGTTCATCAGTTTCTTTCAATTTCTTTGTATTTGCAGTCCCATAGACTTCACTAGTAGATGTAATTATAACTTGTTTTAATTTTAAGTTTTTTGCAGACTCAAGAATATTGAATGTGCCTTCAATGTTTGTTTTTATATATGCTGTTGGAGATATATAGGAGTAAGGTATACCTATTAAAGCAGCAAGATGCATAACACTATGACAACCTTTCATTGCTTTATTAACTGAGTCATAATCTCTTATATCACCCAATACAAATTCAATTTTTTTTTTATATTTACTATTTTCTAACCATCCATAATGATTATTGCTATTATATCTATCAAATGCTACTATATTGTATCCTTTTTTTACTAAGTACTCAGTAAGATGTGATCCAATAAAACCCGAACTACCTGTGACTAAAATTTTTATTTTCATCAATATATTAAAATAAATTTATTTTTTTGATTAAGCTCTTTTTTTAATTCATCATATTCTATCATTTTTTGCTTCATATAATTTATTGTTAATTTCGTTCTTTCTCTCATTCCTCTTGGGGTAAGAGCGTACATATAACCTATTTTATTTTCACTATCGTTAAATCGTTTTATCCTAATAAGTCCATGTTCTTTTAATTTTTGTAAACAATAATTTAATTTACCCAAGCTAAAACCCAGTTGAGTAGAAAGTTTTCTCTGGGTAGATCTTTTATCACCATGAATTTTTCTTAATATTTCAAATTCGTCTTGTATTTTGCTCATATTATCTATTGTTCAATTATTGAACAATATAATCATATTTAAATTATTGTAAATAATTATTAATCATATAATCTGTTCAATATTTGAACAATATAATAACTTTTACATAATTAATTGATAATTTTTGGAAAATGATAGAAATAAGTAAAATTTTTAAAATCATATTATTATTTTTGCGAGATGAGCTAAAAACATTAAAATTAAGATATGAGTATATATGTACTTTTTTAAATGAAATTAATTTAATTCAATATTTTTTTTTAAAAATAAATTTTAATAAAAATTTAAATATATTTTTAATAGATGATCAAAATAAATATATTTTAGCTTTAAATGAAATCTATAATAAAAAAACAAAAAGGGTTTTAAAAAAAAAAATAATTTTAGTTGAAAGTTTTATTAATCATCCTATTTATACAATCTCACAATGTTTTATTGCAAAAAAAATTAGCCATAGTACTCAAGCTGAGTGTCAGGGTATTTTAAGAGTTGGGGATGTAAAGGGTGCTGCAATAATGCATGCTTTTGGAATCAAAAAAATAATTTATATTAATGAAGGAAGTGTTTTTTCTAGATTTTACTATTTATGCATTGCTTTTAATTATTTAAAAAAAATAAAAAATATTAAGGAGTTACTATCTTTTACAATTGATAAAATTGAATATGGTAGAATAATTTATGAACAACAAATTCGATTTAAAAAAGATCCTGACATCAAAAAGATTTATTCTGATTTTTGTTTATTATTAGCCAAATCATTAATTCACAATTACCAATTTCATAACATTTTTAAAAAATATAACAAAACATACTTAGTTCAAAGTGAAACTCAATTTTTTCCTTATAGAATATGTATGCAAAATGCTCTTAAATTTAAGAACAAGGTTATAAGCAGATCTGGAGTTTCATTAAATGGATTTAAAGTTTACAAAAAATATAGTGAAAGAAATGAAAATAGAATTAAAATTTTACAACCTTTTTTTAATTCATATTATAAAAACTTTTATATTAAAAATGAAAAAAAAATTAATTCTCTTTTTTTAGCGCATAATAAAATAAATATGAGTGGCGAACACATTCATTCATTGAGTAAAAATAAAAAAAATTATACTATTATTGACTCTAAGAAAAAGATTTGTGATCATTTTAAGTGGGAGTTAAATAAACCTATTGTAATAATTTATTCACACGCATTTACTGATGGTAATTTACACAATAAATGGAACTTATTTGAAAACGATATGGTTTGGTTGCGAGAAACTTTAAAAACAATTTCAACTATTGATAATGTAAACTGGATTATTAAACCCCATCCAAATGAAAAATACGAAAATGCTAAAATTTCTTCTAACATATTGTTTAAAAGATATTCAAAAAATAAAAAAAATATAAAATTTTTATCGGATAAACTTAAAGTACAAAAATTTGAAAAGATATATTTTGCTGCAATAACATCACATGGAACAGCTGGTTTCCAATTTCCAGGCTATGGAATACCAACGATAGTTTGTGGCGACACACCATATGCCTCTCTTGGCTTTAATGTTGAGCCCAAAACGCAACATCAATACTTTCAAATTTTAGAAAATATTAAAAATATTAAAATAAACAAGAATGCAATAAAAAGATGTAAGTTCTTTTATTATTTTTTTCACATTATCTGCACCGTCAAAAATCCACTAATGTTTGAGACCAATATTAGTAATAGTTATAATAAAAAATTATTTTGGAAAAAAGCCTTAAAAGTTTTAATAAAAAATAAAAATTTTGATAAAAATTTTACTAAGTCCTTAGAACACTTAACTGTAAAAAAAAATACAACGTTAGTCAATTTAGAAAAAATTAATTCAATTAAAAATATTAATCTTTAAATCTTTTTTATTAAGAATTTATCATCTAAGTACAGGTAATTAAGTCCACTGTTTTCGAAGGTATGACATATATCTTTTAGTGTTGAAGAAATAGGTGAACCATGTAAGTTTAAACTTGTATTTAATACCCCAGGTATCTTTGAAATTTTATAAAACTCATCTATTATTGAGTAATAATTTGGATTAAATTCTCTTCTCAAAATTTGAGGTCGTATAGTTTTGTCGTATGGGTGAATTCCATTTATGATTTTTTTATAATTCTTAATTTTTGTATTGAAGCCAATTGTCATAAAATCTGAAATAATATTCTTTTCATTAACAATAAATTCTTTATGTTTTTTATCTAATATTGTTAAAGCAAAAGGCATCCAAAAGTCTCTATTTTTTATTTGTTCATTTATCTTTTGAACAATTCCATCTATAGAAGGATTTGCAACTATACTTCTATTTCCTAGGGCTCTAGCTCCAAATTCCTCTCTTCCTCTAGCAATGGATATAATTTCACCTTTATTAAGTAGTTTAGCAATTTTTGCATGATTGCAATTTTCTTCTATATGAATTTTACTTTTATTATTAATTGATTTTAAAATATCCTTTTTGTTAATTACTTTATCTGAGATTGCTTGACCTAAATAAATATTTTTTAAAAACTTGTTATTTTTTTTATTTAGATAATAGCAAGCTCCGATACAAAGAGATTCATCAGTTCCAGTTGGTGGCACATAAAGATTTTTTACAAATTTTAGTTTGGATAAAACCATATTCATTTTTATATTCATACTAACTCCACCACTAATTGAAAATACTTTTAACTTATATTTTTGATTAATTTGTTTTAATAATTTTGATGAAATTTCTTCGACTAAAATTTGAACAGCCCCTGCAATATTATCAAATCTGTGGCTTTGAGTTTTTTCATAAATAAAGTTAAATAAATTTTTGGGTCTTTTTTTGTGAATTACCCTACAGTTTTTAACAGTTAAAATATCTTTAAATACATCATTATAAACTTTTAAAGAATATTCATTTTTTGCATATGGTGCTAATCCCATTACTTTAAATTCATGCTCGTTTGGTTTCATTTTCAAAATTAAGGTTACAAATCTATAAATTCTTGCAAGATCACATTCTCCACTCTCTGTTATCTTTTTTAAAATATTTTTCTTTTTATCAAATATCCAAAAAGTTTGGTTTAAACCATCTCCTTCACTATCTATTGTTAGAATTGCAGATTTATTTTCTTTTATATTGGGTGCATAAGCTGCATAATATGCGTGACAAGAATGATGATCTATAAATGAAATCTTTTTAATTAATCCTTTTGATTGTTTCTTTAAATATGTTGTTTGCAGCTTTCTAAAAATGTCATAGTTTCCAAAATAATCTTTTTTGAAAATTGATTTATAATCTAGATATTTACCAACAATTTTTTTATTTTTTTTTAAAGTATTAAAAAAAGTTATGATTTTTTTTATCTTTATTTTTTCAGAAAAAAACCCATTTACATAATAATCAATCCAATTTTTAATTGAAAAATAGTTGTCTAATGGATATTTAAATGGAAAAACTGGGCTTTTAATAGTGCTAAAACCAGCTTCATCAATTATCAAATGATTTAGTTTTGCATGATTAATACATTTTTCTATAGAAATTTTTGGATATCCAGAAAAATTTTTTTTTTTATTAAATCTCTCTTCTTGAAAAGCTAAAACTATCTCACCATTTATCATTAGTGACGCGCTTGCACCATGACTTACATTAATGCCTAAATAAACATTTTTTTTTTTATTCATCAGGTACTAGTGTATCTTCCGACACCAACAGGACGTGAAGTTTTTGTGTGATTAAAGTTAGACTTATGAATTAAATCTTTATGAAAAAAAACTACGTCTCCAACATCAAGCTCAAAAAGCACTTCTTTGTATTTTCTAGATATCATATTAATATTTTGAGGTATTTTGTCTGTATATGAATCTTTTGATTTTTTTTATTTTGATATTTAATATTTCCCAATTTATGAGACCCTGATAATGCACTCATACTTCCATTCTCAAAATTTGATTGGTGAAAAATTGGGAAATGAATATTCAAAATATTTCCATAATTCTTCATATAATTGCTCTCTTGGTGGTATTTATAAACTAGCCTTTGATCTTTAGGCAATGAAAGCATATACGCCACACTTATTTCATGCATTAATATATTTTTTTTACCTAACAAAACTTTTTGAATTTCAGATAGTCGCGTACACACTCTTTTAAGGGATGTTAGATTAGAAGATTGTATATGCAATTCATGTAGTTTTTGTTTATTTTTTTTGTTTAAATAAGCCAATGCATCTAAACAATTTTTTTTTAATTTTTTATAAAAAAAATTATTTAAACTTTTCTGAACATCTTTTATTTCTGGCTTTTTTATATAGTTTTTTAAAACTATCCATCCAAAATCATCATAAAATGATTTCATTTCTGATGCTTTCTTAAACTTTTTAGCTCTAACAAATTCCATATAAATTATATTAATACCTTACGAGAATAATTTCCATGCAAAGATAACAAAATTGTTTTAATAATTGTGAATAATTTATAATTATATTTAATATCTAAAAAAAATTTTTTTCAGTGCATAAATCAAGCCAATTGAGCTATTAGTACTGGTCAGCTACACGCATTACTGCGCTTCCACATCCAGCCTATCAACGTGG
>MDSY01037410.1_pt1 | contig 50694 bp, 39 predicted proteins | sample 811131 | NCBI WGS metagenome assembly MDSY01 (sample SAMN05326643, study PRJNA326480) | marine metagenome | isolation source: seawater | place: Atlantic Ocean: South West | collected 2010 | reverse complement strand
TGATCCCGGTAAATCGAATGAGCGAAAAATTTGCGCTTTGGGTGTCAAAGCATCTCGTTGGGTTACAATGCATGGTATTGGCTTTAATGTCAACACGAATTTAGACTACTTTTCAAATATCATTCCTTGTGGAATAGAGGATAAAGCGGTAACTTCAATGCAAAAGGAGCTTGGCTCTCCTCTTGACCTCATTGAGGTGCAATCCATTTTACTTCAGGAGCTGAAAGATTTGTTTGGTTTCCGGGTTCTGTGATTAATGATTTTACAAAGATGAATAGATTTATAAAGTATGCTTCCTACATTGCGTTCAGCCTTATTTTGGTCGTGAACCTTTTCATCTTGTTATCGGGTCGATTTTATTTGTATTCTGGTATAAGCAAAACATATTTAATTGGCAAAACAGGCCCAGGAATTTATGATCTAGATGTTTTTCCCGTAAATACAGTTAAAAAGTCAACTTCACCTAAGAAATTAAAGGTTAAGTCAGGAGAAAATGCAGCCCTTACAAAGAGTGAGGAAGAATACCTAAGCAGCATTGATACACGTGCTTTTTTGGTCTTCGAGAACGATACCTTGTTGCATGAGCAGTATTGGGAAGGACATTCTGCAAGCCAAGTATCTAATTCCTTTTCTGCTTCAAAAACTGTTATCGGGTTGCTTATCGGGATTGCTATAGAGGAAGGTAAGATTCCAAGCGTTGATGAACCTGTTTTCACTTATTTACCAGAATTTAAAACCAATGGCCGTGATGTTTTAACGATACGACACCTATTGTTAATGTCTGCTGGCTTTGACTGGGAGGAAAGCGGAAAAAACCCTTTATCTGAAGCGGCAGAGGGCTATTATGGATCCGATCTATATGGTTTAGTAACTAGATTGAGAATGGTTGAAGAACCCGGTAAGCGGTTTCATTACCAAAGTGGCAATTCACAGATTCTAGGTTTTATTTTGGAGGAAGCGACAGGGGTTACTTTAACTGAATATATGCACACTAAAATTTGGGAGCCAATAGGTGCTAGCAGCAATGCTTATTGGAGTCTAGACAAGGAAGAAGGAGATGAAAAAGCCTTCTGCTGTTTGTATGCTTCAGCCAGAGATTTCTCTCTTCTTGGCCAATTGGTTTTGAATGATGGAAACTTCAATGGGAATCAAATTATTTCTCAATCATTTTTGAAAGAGATGGTTAAAACCCCTTATCTAACTACAGATGATGATGTCTCAAACATGCGTTATGGTTGGCATATCTGGGTGTATAAAAATCAAGGGAATCCTGTCCATTATTTTCGAGGCCTCAAAGGTCAATATATCATTGTGATGCCAAATAAAAACAGAGTTATTGTTCGTTTAGGTGAAAAGAGAGGACCACATTATAAAATTCCTTCTGGTCAAATTATGGATAGTTCTTTCCGAGTCCAAAATGACGAAAAAATTGGCCATACAATTGATTTGTTTGAATATTTAAAGATTGCAGACCGTATTGTCATAGAACGAATGCAGAAATGAAAGAAAGTATAAAGGGTCCTAAAGTTGAAAACGTTGCTGTTGCAATCGTTCAATCTAAAGTTGAAGGAGAGTTGAGTTATTATGCTTATCTATTGAGTACCAGGGATGATATTATGGAAGGCATTATCATCGCAAGTACTGGTTACGGTGAAAATACACAAACAGGTGAGACGATAAGAACCTCAACCCTAAGACATACGATAGAAGTTCTTTTACCGAACGAAGCTGCTAAAATAGAACCGATTATGCCAGAAGTTTTTGGTTTGTCCAATGAATACTGGGTAAGTTTTTGGGTTGATGGAATCATGTACGATAAACGCTTTGTATTTCCCGCCGAATCAATTTCAGAGCGTAATATGAGCATGATTTCTTCCTTGGGTCTTCAGGGTATTATCATCAAGTAAAGGTTATTCTTTAGAGCTGGTCTGAGATTTGTCGAAAGACATTCCACCAATTAACCCGTTCTGCCTCAACTTTATTTTCTCGGTCATTGTTGAGGACTATGACAATTCCTTTTTCGGGATAAATATACAGGTGCTGCTTGTATAAGCCAATAGCCATAAAATCCCCATATTTTTTAAGCCCTATATGCCATGAATAATTGAAATTAAAGCTACTACCATCGCTTGTGTCTCTTTTTATGGATTGATCATACCAATATTCGCTCAAAATTCTTTTGTCATTCCATAAGCCGCCATGCAGATAAAGTCTTCCGAATTTTGCATAATCCAATGCGCTTGCTGAAATGCAGCAAAAAGCTTTTTCAATTCCTTTTTTATCTGTTGACCAGTTCACTTCATCAGTGATTCCAATGGGATGCCATAGTCGCTCTTTAGCATATTCACTTACGCTTTTCCCAACAGCTTTTGACAAGATTAGTCCTAATAGTTGTGTATTTATATTGAGGTATTCTTGCTGCTTTCCCGGCGCACATTCAAAACGTACTTTTTCTATTTCTTTTTGAATATTATTTCCATAATACATCCGTCCATCCATAGCCAATGAGTTTTTAATTCCGGAGGTATGGTTCAGGAGATGTTTTATTTGAAGTTGAGCTGAGTTTTTATTTTGAATTAATTCAGGTAAGTATACTTTAACGAATTGATCCTCACTTTCAAGGTATCCATCGTCTATGGCCATTCCAATAAGACAGGAAACCACGCATTTCGACATGGAGTAGGAGCTATGTAATTTCTGTTTTAAATCCTTTTTATAGTTAAAAAGAATGGTGTCATTTTTAATAATGAGAAGCTCCCGAACTTTATGATGTTCGCAGAGTTCCTGAAGCGTATTGAATTCAGGAAGGTCACTTGTCCAATCGTTAATCTTAATTAAAGGAGGGCTTATTCCTTTTTCGAATCGAAAGTTTGTTTTTTGTGGATCGATTGTTATTGAGTGAAATCGGGATGCGTCTTTCTTGTCTGGGTGTCCAAGAAATATACTTTTCAAGGGGACACATGAAATGATACAACTGAGCATCGTTAAAGCCAGTAGCATGGGCTTTATAATTCTGTTAAGTGTCTTCAAAGTTCCATGGTCTTATCCGTTTCCGTGGAACTCATTTAAAATACCGATGAGGTCTTCCATCGTTTGAATTTGTCTTTCGATGTCTGGAATACTAGTCACGCCAACAGGTCCAACAATTAGAATTTTTTCGCCATTGCATTCTATATGATAAATAGGGTTTTCTACTAAAAACTCTAATACCTCTGGCTTGAAATAGGCACGTATTTCGGATTCATTGGCTCCTTTTAAGAAATAGAACTTTGAGAATTCTGGATTTTCTTTAAAATCAATGTCTCCCATAGAACCAAAGACCCGAACGCGATCAATAAATCGATCCACAAATTCCTCTCTACGCAGCACAAATGTTGGCGCCTTAAACGGTAAGTCTGAAATTTGTACGGTACAATGGTACACTTCCCTTGCAAGCATAGCACCTTCAGAAAAAGTAACATCTGTAAGTTCCCAATCTGCTGCTCCATCAAGGTAGGCTCCTTTGATGATATTTTCTTTGTACTCAATTGGTCGAGAGTCGAAAAAATGAAAACTTTCAAGGTTTTTAAAGCTATTGTCTTGTCCCAAAGTATATGCCCATTTATGTTCAGCTGCAAGCCACTTAAACTTATTTTGACGCGGCGATGCTTTTTGGGCAACAGGTGCAATACTACTCTTTAAAGCAAATTTATGAGGGGTTGATGAAACATGTTTATGAAGTCCTACGATTTCTACACTTCCTCCTGAAAGCTCATGGTTTCGTTTGAAGTCATCAATTGCTTCTTGTACCGTGAGGTCAATTATTTTAGCACCAGAAAAATTTATTTTAAGGACTGATTTATCGGGAACCTCCTCCAGTTTTTTCAATATTTTGAGTAGCGTCATAAAGTTTGCAACACCTCGAATACGCAACTCTAAACCCTCATTATTCTTTTTGAATTCTATATTCCCTGGCGAAAAGACATAAAGAAAAAATTGAGGGACTGATATTCTAGCAATTAGGATATGCGTAATTAATGTAATAATGATACCTGCAATTAGACCAAATAAAAGATTATTGTATAAGGTGAAAAGTAGTGTAGATACCATGAAAACAAGTTGTTCAACCCCTTCTTTATAGACATCTTTAAATACTCTTGGAGATGCAAGTTTGATTCCAGCAAAAACGAGAACTGCAGCCAATGCAGCTAGAGGGATCATATTCATTATCGGTTGAAGCAATACAATGAAGAATAGCACCAGAAATCCGTGAAAAAAGTTTGACCATTTTGTTTTTGCATTGTTTTGAACATTCACGGTACTTCTTACAATTACATTTAAGATTGGCAGACCGCCAAGCATTCCAGACACAATCGTACTTGCACCTAAGCCCATCAAATCCTTATTTAAATTGGTTTTTCTTTTATATGGGTCAAGCTTATCTATCGCTTTGGCAGCAGCCAAACTAATTATTGATGATATGATTGTCATGGACAAAACGACCAACCAAAATACACCACTGTTAATTCGAGAGAAATCAGGAAACAAGAACACCTCTGTTAGGTCTGAAGGGATGGACATTAAATAATTTGTGGGCTTTTCAAATGCAATACCCATTACCTGCACTTGATTTACATCTAGATAGTTATACAGCAAAACAATCGATACAGAAATTGCTACGACCCATACTGGGGCAGGTATGATGTGAAAAACTTTGTAGCTTATTTTTGCGTGAAAAAACAGTAAAAAAACACCAATAGCCGAAATAAGAGCAATGTAAGGGTTTGCATTAGGCAATTGATCAACAAGGTCTTTTAAAATACCTATCGCGTTTCCGGCTGTTGAACTTGTTCCAATTGCTACGTGCATTTGTTTGGCAAAAATAATTACGCCAATCGCCGCCAAAATACCGTGAATCACAGAGGACGGGAAGATTTCTGCAATACGCCCAAGTTTCAATAGGCCAAGAATCACCTGTAAAAGTCCTGAGACAACAATGGCAGCCAATACATAATTAAAGGCATGTCCACTCCCATCATCTAATGAGACAATGGCGCCAAAAATAACCGTAATCATTCCCGCTGCTGGACCATTAATCGTCAGCCTTCCGCTTCTAAAAAAGGTTGTCACTAGACCTGCAATCACACAAGATAGAAGACCAGACAAGGGTTGTACGCCCGAGGCTATGGCGATAGCCATTGATAAAGGCAAGGCAACAAGCGCTACACTGAGTGAAGCAATAACATCATTTCTCCAGTTCTCTTTGAAGCCTAAAAATCCTTCCTTTGGAATGTCGGATTTAGTTGGATTATACATTTATTCTAAATTAAAAATTTTTATGAAAAATGCATAAACACAAATGTGATTTTTTGTGTTTATACCCAGGAGATTAAAATTTCTCCATCCATTTCATTCGGAGGAACTATGCCGAGTCGATTTAATATTGAGGGTGCAATGTCTGCGAGTTTTCCATTCTTTACCTTAAGATTCTGGTCGTCTGAGACATATATTATGGGCACTGGATTTGTAGTATGCGCAGTATTTGGGGTCTTATCGGGGTTGATTGCAAGGTCCGCATTTCCGTGGTCCGCAATCACAATGAATTCGTATCCAATTCTTTTGCCTTCAGTCACAATTTCCTCCAAACAATTGTCTACGGTTTCTACTGCTTTTACAATAGCGGCAAAGACCCCCGTATGACCGACCATGTCAGGGTTAGCAAAGTTTAAACAAATAAAGTCAGGATGATCCGATTTCATATATGATATGATTTGAGTCTTCACCTCTGGAGCACTCATTTCCGGCATTAGATCATAGGTTGCTATTTTTGGGGAGCTCACTAAAATCCGGTGTTCATTTTTAAAAGGAGCTTCTCGACCTCCATTGAAGAAAAACGTAACATGTGGGTACTTCTCTGTTTCAGCTATTCGGACCTGCGTTTTTCCTTCTTTTGAAAGAATATCGCCAAGTGTATTTAATAGATTATCCTTTTCGAATAAGACATAAAGACCATTGAATGTTTCATCGTAGCGCGTCATACAACAATAATGAAGATCCATCTTTTTCATATCGAATTCAGGAAAATCTTTTTGTGTTAATGCGCTAGTAATTTCTCTTGGTCGGTCTGAACGGAAATTGAAACAAATTACAACATCCCCTTCATCGATAAGGCCATCATGATTTATTATTGCAGGCTCAATAAATTCATCAGTTATTCCTTTACTATAAGCGCTTTGAATCGCTTGCGAGGCATTGTTGAATTTATCTCCAATACCTTTGGTCATGAGCGCATGTGCTTTTTTGATTCGCTCCCACCTGTTGTCGCGGTCCATAGCAAAATAACGTCCTATTACTGATGCGATTTTAACTTGACCATCTGCGATAAAGTTTTCCAGTTTGCTTATGAATGTCAGACCGCTTTTAGGGTCACAATCTCGTCCGTCAGTAAATGCATGAATAAATACTTTGGGCATTTGGAGTTGCTTCGATAGTGTGCAAAGGGCGTGCAGGTGTTCTTGAGCACTGTGTACTCCTCCATCAGAAACTAAACCCATGAAGTGTACTTTTCTAGCCTCTTTTTTAGCCATATTTAGCGCATCTAGCAAAATCACATTACTAAAAAACGACTTGTCTTTTATGCTTTTGTTAATTCTAGTTAACTCTTGATAAACAATCCTTCCTGCGCCAATATTCAAATGTCCAACCTCAGAATTTCCCATTTGTCCCTCTGGCAATCCAACATCCTCTCCAAAAGTGGTCAGCTGGGCATTTGGATATCGTTTAATTAGTTGGTCATAAAAAGGAGTATTAGCAGAATTAATGGCATCGGATTTATCTTTATTTCCGATACCCCAACCATCTAAAATGATTAAACCAATTTTATTCTCCATTTGGCAATTCAATAATAAATTTTGTCCCAGCGGGTTTGTTGTTTTCACATTTGATACGCCCTTTGTGAAGCTGCACAAATTCACTCGTTATAAATAGCCCCAAACCACTTCCTTTTTGGCTTCTTGAAATTTCATTACCTACTCTGTAAAATTTCTTAAAAACCTGTTGTTTTTCTTCTGCTGTTATTCCCGTTCCTTGGTCACTTATAATAATTTCAATAAACTTTTCATTTTGTTTTACAATGATTTCCATTTTGGGATTTTCACCTGAATATTTAATGGCATTTTCTAATAAATTATTAAATATTGTTTCAAGCATATATGTATCGGCGTATATAATGTCTACCTCGCAATTCAGTTTGATCGTGGCTTGCTCATGGGAGGCTGTGAGCTCTGCAGTTTTGTTCTGTAAAAAGGTCTTTAAGGGAAAGATTTCTCGTCTTGGTGTAAAATCGTTACTCTCCAATCGAGAGGCATTGATAATATTTTCAATTAGTGACGAAAGACGTTGGTTTGAGCCAAGAGCTTTTGCAATTAAATCCGCTCGATCCTCTATTTTTAAGTTGCGTTTTTTTAGTGTTTGTAGTGCGAGCTGAATCGAGGTTAACGGGGTCTTCAATTCATGGGTAATCGAAAGCATGAAATTGTTTTGTCTTTGAGAAAGCTGAATTTCTTTTGCAATTGATTGCTGAATTTTCCAGAAACCAGCCATAAGGATCAAAATAAAAACGCCACCTTCGCCGATAATCATAATGATTCTGCGAGAGGTGTCTTCTTGCGTTTGGTCAGCAAGTGCACCAAGATCAATGATTTGATAGCCCCACCATATAAATTGAAGCAGAACATAGAATGCCAATAAGTATATCAATATTTTAGACCGTGTCATAATTTATCCTTAATTCAATCAAGCAGCTTAAAGAAAAGCTTTTTTTGTTTTACAATTTTAATTACTTCGGGTAGACTGTTTTTCATGTTCTGTTCACTTTTTTTGCTATTGTGAAATAGTAAGATATCGCGTCCTTTGATCGTTCTAGCGTTATCAATTATTTGTGAATGCTCAAGCGATTTTTTATAGTCTTGTGCATTCCATGTCCACATGATAATTTTTTTTCCCATTGAAAGTAGGTTGTCAACCTGAAAAATATTTAGTCGTCCGTATGGTGGACGAAACAAATTTGAAGAATGAAGGCTTTCGGTTTTACGAACGGAGGTAATATATTCCGTTTTTTTTGTTTTGGTACCTTTTTCATGTTTATAGGTGTGGTTACCAATCGCATGTCCATTATTTAGAATTTCTTTGAAAAGAGAAGGGTTATTCTCAATATTTTGACCTATACAAAAAAAAGTGGCTTTGATGTTTTCTCTTCTCAATAAATCTAAGACCCATGGAGTTGTTTCTATATCTGGGCCATCGTCAAAAGTAAGGTACACTGCATTAGAATCCTCACCCCTCCATACCCGTCTCTTAAAAAGAAGTTGTACTAGAAAAGGGACTCTAAAAAACATTATAAGGATCTATTTTTGTATATAATTATATTCTGTTGCCATATTAGCCATATGCTCTTTGAAAAGCTGATTCAATGCTTCCATGTTTTCAGATAATCCCAATATTGACAATTCATTCTCCATGTCTGGCAGAATTTTTCCATAAAGTTTGTTTAGTGTTCCTGTTACTTCCTTTTCAAAGGCCATTCCCTTAACTGCTTTTTGTATTTTAAAACATGCGTCTGCTGCAGCGAATAGGTCATCTCGGTTACTATTCATTGTTCCTGGTTCGATTGCAATCATAGCGTCGCTATTTTCAAAAAAGGAGAATACACTTTTATAAATGTTTAGCAACTTTTTGCCTAAATCCGTTGCTTTTTTTGTTTCTCCCATTAATGCATAGAGCTGAACGTACTCATACAAGCAACCACTCATTCTAGGGCTATAGCTATTGTTTCTAATCCTGTTGTAATCAAGAGAGGTAATTGGGTCATTCCCTGTGATTTCTCCAAAATCAATTACGGTTTCAACAGGCATAAGCTTTAATGAACGGTCTAAGGCTTTTATAGCTCTTTTATTGTCCCCCTCATAATACAGCTGTTCTGCTAGTAATAAAAAGTCAGTTCTGTAGTGAGATGTATGTCTTCTTGCATAGTAATCAGTAAGTACATCGGGATTTGCCATATCACCGAATTCATATTCTTTCATCAGCTTCGAATACATTTTCTCTACATTGAAGAAGTTTTGTTTTTCATTCTTTAAGAGCGGTTTTTCAGGTGGGCATGGATTCAGCTCATAAGCCACACCGACTTGTTTGACATATCCATTTTGTAGAAGTCTTGTCGCAAATTTCGATCCTCTATTGCTTGAGAAATATAAGCCACGTTCCCAATTGAAATTACTCAAGATATCTAGCATCATGATTTCTTCTCTTGATATCCGATCAATACCACTATAGCTTATGGTTATTTTATTTGGACATCGCTCAATGTCATTTCCATCTATAATACCTGACTTTAATGCATTTTCCTTGTTTACAGCCAGCGTAAAGTTTTGAGCCGGGAAGATATTTGCCTTTGAGCCACGTCTCATTTTAAGAACGCCCTTATTTTCACGAACAAAATTCATTGCTTTAGATAAATCTATTGAATCCCAACCGGATTCAAAATTCTCAAAAGGTTTTGATAATAAATTTAGTGCACTAATGGTTTCATTATATTTTGCTTCATCCCCCTGACCATAGTTCCTGAGTTTATTTTCAAGCTGTGGATAAAGCTGTTTTAAAACCATGTATTGAGCAGCAATTGAATCGCTGAAGTTTTGGTTATTATTTTTATTTAAATAAGCCGTTAGTTTTTGTGCCTGAGCCTTCGTGGATGGCTGCATTACTGAAAGCTGATACAATATATTTTGCACTGCATTTTTAAACGCTGGGAATTTAATTCTAGCCGCATTTTCGTTGTTTCCATTTTCTAATCGAAGCTTTAGAATCTCTTTTATTGTTGACATTTTGATATTAGAGCTACCAACAATATTGTATAAATCTATAAAGTAAAGCTGGTCTGTCGTTCCACCGTACATGAGGATTCGATCCTCGGTAAATTTGATCGGGAGCGGCGCAGATTCATAAGCTTTCATTTTCATTTGATTGGTGTACCAATCTGTACCCATAAGAGAAAGATTGCAGACCCGAACATCTGTTCTGAATCCCTCAACCTCTTGGGCATACCAAAGCGGGAATGTGTCGTTGTCTCCATTCGTGAATATGATTCCATTTTTTTCACAGGAGGCCAGGTAGTTTTTAGCTAAATCTCGTGCAGTTGTTTTTCCATGACGGTTGTGGTCATCCCATCCTTGCGAGCCCATAATAAATGGTACAATAAAACCAATCAAAGCACCAGCAGTCAGCCGGACATTGGCATTTTGAAGCTTCGCTTTATTTTTAAGAAAATCGATTATTGCATATACGCCAAATGCAATCCACATGGCAAAGAAATAAAAAGATCCTGCGTAGGCATAGTCTCTTTCTCTCGGCTCGAAAGGTTTTTGATTCAGGTAAATCAGTATTGCAAAACCAGTAAAAATAAACGCAAGTGTTAGTACGAAAGCATCTTTTGGGGATTTTCGGTAATGAAATACAAGTCCAATGAGCGCGAAGATGAGCGGGATGAAGTAAAATTTATTGTTTGATTTATTGTTCTGTGTATACGAAGGTGCATTAGCTTGATTTCCTAATCGAGCATCGTCAATGAATCCAATACCCGAGATCCAATTTCCCCTCATGTTGTCACCATGTCCTTGAATATCATTTTGTCTTCCAGCGAAGTTCCACATGAAATATCTGAAGTACATCCAATTAAATTGGTAATTAAGAAAGTAGCTCAGGTTTTCTCCAAAAGTTGGGATTCTATTATCGTCTGTTCCAATTTCACCATTCCCTTCGCTGTTGGGATTGTATCCGGACCAATATTTATAGCCTGAAATATGGCGTGGTGTACTCGAATACATTCTTGGGAAAAAAGTTGTTTGGCTAAAGGTAGGAGTTGCTCCTTTTCTGATAGAAGCATTGCTCTCAAAGTATTTCTCCACGACAGAAAGACCATCTGAACTTTCTTTTGTTACATAATCTTGTGCATCTTTTTCATTTACAAATGCCTTGATGTCGGACGATCCATCTATAACTACCCATCTTCTAAGGTAGTATGCTGAAAGGTCGTTCCACTCATTTTGTGGTGCCATTTCAGAGTTCCAATACTGACCCTTTAGCAAAGGTGCGCTACCGTACTGCTCTCTTTTCAAGTAGGAGTGGAGTGTCACTAGATTTTCAGGGTCATTTTCATCAAGTGGAGTATTTGCATTCGAGCGTATTACAATCACAGCAAAAGAACCGTAACCAATCAATAAAAAGATAAGCCCCATCAACGAATTCGCTAAAAATGTATTTCGTTTGTGATTCGCGTAACGAACCGCCAACACACAAGCCCCTATCAATAATGCGAAAAACAGAACTGAACCTGAGTAAAAAGGTAAGCCAAATGTATTTACGAATGAAACCTCAAACTTTGATGCAAGTGAAATAGTTCCGGGAATAATTCCTTCTTGGATAAACCCTAGAACAACAATTGATAGAAGTCCAGCAAGGACAAAACCTTTCGGGGTAGTCTTTTTAACTCTGAAGTATATGACGTAACCGATTGCTGGGATAACAAGTATACCCAATAAGTGAACGCCAATGGCGAGGCCAAGTAAAAACATAATGAGTAACAACCATTTATTTGGAGATCTACCATTTGAATACCCACTCTTTTCATATAAAGCCATTTCTTCATCCCATTTCAGGATGGCCCAAAAGATGACGGCGGTAAACAATGAGGCCATTGCATATACCTCACCCTCAACTGCAGAAAACCAAAAGGATTCTGAAAAAGTATAGGAAAGTGAAGCAATGGCTGCAGAAATAAAAATCGCGATTTTATCTGAATCTTCGAGATGCTCTTTTGATTGTAAAATTAATTTCTTGAGCAGGATGGTCAAAGACCAAAACATAAAGAGAATAGTAAAAGAGCTTGAAAATGCAGACAGCGCATTTATGAAGTAAGCGACATTTTCTGGTGCTGCAAAAAAGGAAAAAAGTCGGCCCAAGAGCATGTATAGTGGAGCACCTGGAGGGTGACCAACTTCTAGCTTGTAGGCGGCGGTGATGTATTCGCCACAATCCCATAAGCTAGCTGTATCTTCAATCGTTAAAAGGTATACAATTGATGCAATCGCAAAGACAACCCAACCCGTAATTTTATTAATGAAAGTATAATTCATGTCTGTTTTAATTCCTTTAATAGTAGCGCGAATTTAAGAATATTCGTTTGTACTTGTGTCTATTCTGCTCTCAAAAGAATGTCTAGGTGACATAATTTTTGTTAATCGCGCTGATTAAATTAAATTTAGTTGTTAAATTTGCACCCTAATTGTTGAAATTTTTCATCTAATTGACCCATGGTGTAACTGGCAACACGTCTGGTTTTGGTCCAGAAGAGTCTAGGTTCGAGCCCTAGTGGGTCAACTCTTAACGAGAGTGAGTGTAGAAGCATTCACTCTTTTTATTTTACAAATTATTATGAGCGATAACGAAAAAAAGCACATTGAGATCGATGCACTCGGAGAGTTTGGCCTGATTGAAACACTAACGAAGGAGGCAACATTGAAAAACCCTTCAAGTATTCTTGGGGTTGGAGATGATGCTGCTGAAATAGAACTTTCATCCAAAGAATCCATACTCGTTTCTTCTGATATGCTTGTGGAAGGAGTGCATTTTAATCTTTCGTATGTTCCGCTAAAGTCATTGGGGTTTAAAGCTGTTTCTGTCAATGTATCTGACATTTTTGCAATGAATGGAAAACCGGAGCAATTGACGGTTTCTCTCGGTGTTTCGAGTAAATTCCCAGTGGAGGCGCTAGAGGAATTATATAAGGGAATTCATGCAGCTTGTTCCTTTTACAATGTTGACCTCGTTGGAGGAGACACTGTTTCTTCCTCATCGGGATTGATTTTATCCATTTCCGTTATTGGGCGGGCTGCAAAGAAAAAAATAACGTATCGAAAGGGCGCAAAGGAAAATGACCTTGTTGTGGTCACCGGAGATTTAGGCTCGTCTTATCTTGGGTTACAGATTTTGGAACGTGAAAAGGGAGTTTTTCTAGAAAACCCAGACATTCAACCTAAACTTGAAGGTTATGATGACTTGATAAAAAAGCAGATTCAGCCTATTGCTAGACAAGATGTAATCGACATGTTTGATGAGCTTGGTTTGGTTCCGAGTGCAATGATTGATATTTCTGATGGCTTGGCTTCAGAGGTGCTTCATATTGCAAAATGTAGTGATTGCTCCATCTCATTGTATTCTGATAAATTGCCGATTACGGAGAAACTTATTGTTACTGCTGAGGAGCTAAATCTTGATCCTTACATGTGTGCAATGAATGGAGGTGAGGATTATGAGCTTTTGTTTACAGTGAGCCAAAAAGATTATGATAAAATTAAGAATCACCCTAGCTTTTCGGTAATTGGTTTTGTTACGGATAAGACTCAAGATTGCTTGCTTATTGATAAGAACAACAGCGCTGTACGTATCTCTGCTCAAGGCTGGAAACACTTTTAATCTATTCTTGGTAACTGTATGAGGTCTTGGTGAATTATACAAATAACGAATTCACCGAAAACTTCTCTTTTTACTTTTTCAGCTTCTAAACGGGTTCTGAAATCCCCTACTTTTAGGTTAAAGTGAGGGGCCTCAAACTCAACATAAGTGGCAATGAGAGGGTATAGTTTTAAAAATCGATCTCTAGCTTCATCGACAACATTTTTGTCTGAATCAAAACAAATCTGAAGGCGATATCCTGTAATTTCATCTATGGTTTTTTCTATGGTAACAAGATTTTCAATTCTCGAATCAGCAAGAACATCGATGCTACCAATATGCGCAACACTTTGTGCAAAGCTCGAGACCGAGATTGAAAAAGAAAAGACCAAAAAGAATATCGTTTTTTGCATAATAAACACCGTTCGAATATAGAGTTTATACGAATTTACTGAAAATAGTTACAATCATCAATCTTCTTATTTAGAATCATTTTAAATTAATATTTATAGAGTTCTTTTTGTCATAAAAGTGTCATGAAAACAAGTAATCTACGTAATTTTGCTACGTTAAAATGTGTTAATGCTTATTTGGTTTTAACCTTTACTAGTTTACTTTTCATGAAAATAACTAACATTCAGAAAGTTACAGAGCTAAGGACCCGTCTCAAGGCGGTAATCCTTTTTTCCTTTCTAGCCCTCGCCCCATCTTATTTTTCTCAAGGAGAAGGTCTTTTTAAGGCCAAATGTGCAACTTGCCATGCGGTTTTCAAAAACGGTACTGGTCCAAAATTGTATGAAGCCCGAAAAAGGTGGGATGATGCAGGTGAAGGAGAATACATTTACGAATGGGTACGAAACAATGCCGCCTTAAGGGCAAGTGGCAAGTCAAGTCGGGCTAATGAAATCTTCCAAGAGTATAAGGGAAGTGTTATGTCTGTCTTTGCTGACCTTACGGACGATCAAATTACCTCTATTTTTGACTGGGTTGATGCACAAGATCCAAATGCTCAAGCAGCCGGAGGTCCGAACATAGCTGCTTCTTCTGGTGTAGAGATGGAAGAAGAGAAAGGTCCTCCATGGATATGGATCGTTATGGGGGTCATGTTTAGCATCATCATTATGGCTGTTGGAGGCGTGCGCCGTCAATTAAAAATAGCGACAAAAGAAAGTGATGAGGGTTCAGAGGGTCTCACATATGTCGAGGAGTTTAAAACTTGGGCTTGGAAATATAGGTTATACGTCGGCTTGACGACACTGGTATTGGTGTTATCCTTGGTCGTTGGTTTCTTCCAAACGTTGTACAGCATAAATTTAATGGAATCTTATCAGCCATCTCAGCCGATTGCTTTTCCTCATGATGTGCATGCCGGCGTCAACGGTATTGATTGTAAGTATTGTCATAATTCGGTAACCAAATCAAAATCTGCTGGACTACCTACCGTAAACGTTTGTATGAATTGCCACAAGAAAATTGATGGTGAAGGTAAAGAGTACCAAGGCGAAATCAATAAAATTTATGCCGCCGCCGGATGGGATCCTTCAAGAGGTCCATCAGGTGAATATACCAATGAAACAAAACCAATCGTTTGGAACAAGGTTCACAACTTACCTGACCATGTTTATTTCAATCACTCACAGCACGTTGTAGTTGGTGGTTTGGATTGTAAACAATGCCATGGTGATATGGCAAAGTTAAAAGAGTTGGCAAAAGTTCAACCCCACCAGGAATTGAATAAAATCCAAGAAAATATCGATAGTAAAATTGAGTTCGATCGGGCAACGATGACCATGGGATGGTGTATTCAGTGTCATGAACAATCAAGCATAAATATCACGGATGGTAAGAGCGGTTATTATGCTGAAATCCATAATAGGTTAAAGGAAAATGACTATAACCTGCTCAATCAATATAATGAGGACGGTAGAGTATCAGTTAAAGAATTGGGTGGTTGGGAATGTTCAAAATGTCACTACTAAATAAAATTGTCTACTGAAAGAAAAAGATTATGACAAACGAAAGAAAATATTGGAAGGGTATTGAAGAGCTTCAAAAAACAGAGTCTTTTCAAAAATCTAAATCTTTAGAGTTTCCCGAACAAAACAATCTAGAGAGTATGTTGGCTGACGATGAGCTCAACGAATCCTCAACTGGACGAAGAGACTTTCTAAAGTTTCTTGGCTTTTCTGTTGTAGCTGCTACTGTTGCGGCTTGTGAAGCTCCTGTTATTAAAGCAGTACCTTATGTCATGAAGCCCGAGAATATCGTTCCTGGTATGGCGACTTGGTATGCATCGACTTACTATGACGGTAGTTCTTATGCAAGTGTTTTGGTTAAAACCAGAGAAGGGCGCCCGATTTTCATTAAAGGAAATAAGGATTTTGGACTTTCAAAAGGTGTTGTAAATGCGCAGATTATTGCTTCTGTTCTTGGTCTTTATGATAGTGAAAGACTGCAAGGACCTACGCAGAAAGGGAAACCTGCAAAATGGTCTACTGTTGATAAGTCGATTGGAAAAGCATTAGCATCAGCAAAAAGCGTTGCGCTAATTTCTAATACAGTCATTAGTCCTTCATTGTCCTCGTCAATAGAAGAGATGAAGTCGTCTATATCAGGAACCTTCGAACACATTCAATACGATCCAATTTCTTATTCAGCCATTCGAAGTGCAAACGAATTGAACTTTGGTAAGTCCTTTATTCCAACATACGATTTTTCAAAAGCGAAAACAATCGTTTCTTTTGGTGCAGATTTCTTAAGTACATGGCTCATGCCAACTGTTTTTTCATGTCAGTATGGTGAAAAGAGAAACCCTGATGGTAAATGGATGTCAAAGCATTTCCAGTTTGAAGCAGTAATGAGTGTTACGGGTTCTAATGCAGATTATAGAGCAATGACAAAGCCTTCTGAAGAGGAATCTGTACTGCGGTATATGCTGGCAAGACTCAACAATACATCTGCAAATATTTCTAAATCGCTGAAGTCTGTGGCAGATAGGGCAGTTAAATCGTTAAAAGAAACTGGAAAAGAATCTTTAGTGGTTAGTGGAACAAACAATACAGGGATTCAGCAGCTAGTGAACGAAATCAATAACGTTTTAGGTGCGAATGGAACGACTATAGATCTGTATAATGAGCTAAATTTATTTCAATCTGAAGAATCTAGAATGTTAGACTTGGCAGAGTCAATGGCAAAAGGAAATAGACCCGATGTTATTCTCTTTTACAACTCCAACCCTGTTTACTCACTTCCAAATGGAGCTGATTTTGCAAAAGAGCTTAAAAATGTGAAGACAAGTATATCTTTGAATTCTCATGCAGATGAAACCTCATCATTGTGCACCTACATGTGTCCTGCCCATCATTCTTTGGAGACCTGGTCTGACTTTACTGCGAAGACAAATCATTATGCACTAGCACAACCAATGATTACACCTCTTCACGACACTGCTTCACCCATAGAATCTATGATGGTTTGGGCTGGTCAAGCCATAAGAGAAGGTAAAAGTTCTACTGTTGCTTACCATAAAATCAAAGAAACATTCTCAGAATTGAGTGGTGGTGACTTTGACTTAGCTGTACACAATAGTTGTATTGATTTACCTTCGTCAACAATAGAAGAGACATTAGCTTTCAATACCGCGACAATTTCTAAGACACCGAAATATGACAAAGGACTTGAGCTTGTTACTTATCAGAAGACAGCCATAGGAGATGGAAACCAGGCAAGCAATCCATGGTTGCAAGAAATGCCGGATCCAATTTCTAAAGTCACTTGGGACAATTATATTACCATGAACCCTGTTGAAATGTCAGCAGCGGGATACGCCACTACATTTGACCAAGAGAATGGTTTATCAATGGCAACTATTTCTGCGAATGGTGTGAAATATACTCTACCTGTTTATCCTTCACCCGGGCAAGCTCTTGGAACTGTTGGTGTGGCTCTAGGTTATGGTCGAGGTGGTAACGGTGAGAAAATAGGAAAAGCGGCCTTCCAAACAAAAGAATACGGTGGGCATATTCTAAATGCAAAAGGAAATCCGAAACCAATAGGTGAGAATGCTTTTAGGATGCTTTCGGCCGTTTCAAAAGAGTTCACTTATGCAAATTCCGGGAAGATTGTTAAAATAGAGGGCGAATACATTATTGCAGCGACGCAAATTCACCATACAGTTATGGCTCGACACTCTATTGTGCGTGAGACTACTAAATCCATTTATGATTCACAAGATAAGGAGACATACAATCCAACACATACACTTCAGACCATAGACGATCATGGGCATCATATTGAAAAGCCCGTCGGTGAATTTGATTTGTGGGATGAACATCCTGTAGAAAATATTGGGCATCGTTGGGCGATGTCAATCGACCTCAACGCTTGCTTTGGCTGTGGAGCTTGTCTCATTGCATGTCAGGCAGAGAACAACGTACCTGTTGTGGGTAAAGATGAAGTAAGGCGCGGTCGAGAAATGCATTGGCTCAGATTAGATAGGTATTATGCCAGTGATGAAGAGGCGACTGTTGGGACACGCAAGGATAAAGATACGTTCTCATACAGTAAGGCTGAGATAGCGGCTGCTAATCCAAAGGTAGTTCACATGCCTATGATGTGTCAGCATTGCAACCATGCGCCTTGTGAAACTGTTTGCCCTGTTGCGGCAACCACACATAGTAATGAGGGTCTTAACCAAATGACCTACAACCGATGCATCGGAACCAGATATTGCGCAAACAACTGTCCTTACAAGGTGAGAAGATTCAATTGGTTCAACTATCCTTCTTATAAAAAGTTTACAGAAATCAATCCTGCTCAAGATGATTTAGGAAGAATGGTATTAAATCCTGATGTTACTGTTCGAACGAGAGGTGTAATGGAAAAATGTTCCATGTGCGTACAGAACATACAAGCCGCAAAACTTACTGCTAAAAAAGAAGGAAGACCAGTTGTAGATGGAGATGTGAGTTCTGTTTGTGGTGATTCTTGCCCAGCTGGAGCGATAACATTTGGTGACTGGAATGATATAAACTCCAATATTAGAAAGAGCTCTGAAGACAAGAGGTCTTATCAAGCCTTGGAGGAAGTAGGTGTGAAGCCTAACGTATGGTATAAAGTAAAGGTTCGTAATGAAGAAAACGACTTACTCGCGAAGCTCCAAGAAGAGAAAGAAGTGCATCATGAATCAAATCACAAACAACACTAAGATATAACTATGCAAAAGGAAGCTGCAATAAGAGAACCCCTCATACTTGGTCACAAATCATACCACGACATCACCGAGGATGTTTGTAGACCAATAGAAGATAAAGCACCTAGAATGTGGTACATCCTCTTTGGTATTGCTTTGATCATTGGACTTTATGGTGTAGGATGTATTTTATATCTATTAGGCACAGGAGTTGGTGTTTGGGGGCTTAACAAGACTATTGGCTGGGCTTGGGATATTACAAATTTTGTTTGGTGGGTCGGTATTGGTCACGCTGGAACACTCATATCTGCGGTTTTACTTCTCTTCAGGCAGAAATGGAGAATGGCCATTAATAGGTCTGCGGAAGCAATGACGATTTTTGCTGTATTTATGGCAGGATTATTCCCGCTTATACACATGGGGCGGTTATGGGTCGGATATTGGGTATTTCCTTTACCAAATCAGTTTGGTTCTTTGTGGGTAAACTTTAATTCACCTCTTCTTTGGGATGTTTTTGCGATTTCGACATACTTGTCTGTATCACTTGTGTTTTGGTATATTGGATTAATTCCTGATTTTGCAACGATTCGAGATCGAGCACGAAAACCTGTCTCAAAGAAAATGTATTCAATACTTGCTTTTGGATGGTCTGGTAGGGCAAAGCATTGGAATCGTTTTGAGCTAGTTTCATTGGTGCTTGCTGGTTTAGCGACGCCACTTGTATTCTCTGTTCACTCTATTGTATCATTTGACTTCGCAACTTCTATTGTTCCAGGTTGGCATACTACAATTTTCCCGCCTTATTTCGTTGCTGGGGCTGTATTCTCGGGATTTGCTATGGTTCAGACCTTGCTTTTGATTATGAGAAAGGCAATGAATTTGGAAGCCTATATCCATACAAAGCATGTTGAATATATGAATATCGTAATCATGGTTACAGGGTCTATTGTAGGTACTGCATACATTACAGAACTTTTTATCTCTTGGTATTCTGGAGTAGAATATGAAGCCTATGCTTTTATAAATAGAGCCACTGGTCCTTATTGGTGGTCTTACGCGGCAATGATGACTTGCAATGTGGTTTCTCCACAATTGATGTGGTTCCGAAAGTTGAGAAGAAGTCTTTTGTTTACCTTTTTCATTTCAATTGTTGTAAATATCGGTATGTGGTTTGAGCGTTATGTTATTATTGTAACTTCCATTCATAGAGATTATCTTCCATCGTCTTGGAGTATGCATTATCCGAGTCCTATTGATATCGGCGTATATATTGGTACCATTGGTTTATTCTTTGTCTTCTTTTTGTTGTTTGCAAGAGTCTTTCCAGTATTGGCGCTGAATGAAGTAAAATCAATATTGAAAGGTTCAGGACAGTCTTATAAAGAGTCACCTGATTATTATAAAAATCATTAAGTAAGAGAACTATGTCTGAAAAAGTAATATATGTGATGTATGACGACGACGGAGTGCTGAAGGATGGCGCAAAAAAGCTCGTCTCAAAAGGTGTTAAAATCTCAGATACATTTTCACCGTTTCCTATTCATGGTATAGACCCAATCATAGGGGTTAAAAATACGCGTTTGGGGATTATGGCCTTTTTGTATGGTCTTACTGGTCTCACTTTAGCTACAATCGGAATGCGTTTTTTCATGATTGTCGATTGGCCAATGAATATTGGTGGTAAACCTAGTTTCTCATATCTTGAAAATATTTTATCCTTTGTGCCAATTTCATTTGAGTTTACTGTAATGTGCGCTGCTCATGGTATGGCAATCACTTACCTTTTAAGAAACAAAACACTTCCTGGGATGCCGGCACAAAATCCGGATCCTCGAACCACGGATGATAAGTTTGTTATGGAAATTCGAACTGCCGAAAATTCAATGGATGAAAAAGACTTGGATAAATTAATCAAGGATACAGGTTTTATTGAGATTGATAAAAAGACTATATAAGTACTATTTGAAAAGCTTTGAAAATGAATAAGAAATTTAATTTAAATATGGGCCTATCCTTCCTAATTTTATTAGCATTGATGGCATCATGTTCCTCAAACCCAGATAGTGCGGGAACAGAGTACATGCCAGATATGTATAGGTCTCCAGCCATTGAAACATATGTAGATTATGGTGAAATAAGAGGCCGTGAGAATAAGGAAATTAAAACTAAGCTATCTGCTCGTCAAACACCGAAATACACCGTGCCTTATTATGGAACGGACGGTAGCGAAGTTCAAATGATGCTTCCTAATAAAAGGAAAGCTGGTGTCGCATGGAGAGAAAGCCATGGTTTATTTGGGTGGGATTTAAATGCTGAAAGTGCTTATGATAAAGCCAGACTTGATACTGTTAATCTCCTGACCATGACTCCTGAAAACGCAGAAACAATTTTAAAGAACGGAGAAAAATTATATACTTCGATGTGTGTGCATTGTCATGGTGAAAAGGGAGACGGTAATGGGACTATGATTCAAAGTGGTGCCTATGGAGACATGGGTGTCGTACCAAATTACAAGGACTTAGATACTTTGTCTGAGGGTAAAATTTACTACAGTATATATTATGGTAAAGGATATATGGGAGCACATGGTTCTCTACTTAACAAAAAAGAAATATGGACTCTTGTTCATTACGTTCGACAATTTCAACGCGATGGATATGGGAAGTTTGAGGATTTAGCTGAGGCAGAAAGCGCTGAGTAGAAGCAATAAAATTTAGATAAATGGAATTTCAAATAACACAAAAAGCCAAAAGAAATATTTACCTGTTATTGGGTACTGGTCTTTTATTGACACTTATTGGTGTGCTCACTGGTATAGATAGCAATCATTTTTCCACGCGTCTATTGACGAATGGATTAATAGATACCTTTTTCTTTTTTGCAATGGGTCTGGGAGCGCTATTCTTTTTGGCACTAGCTTATGCTACAGAAACTGGATGGTATGCGTCAGTGAAAAGAATAATTGAGGCAGTAGCAGGATACTTGCCAATTGGAATGGGTTTGATGGGACTTGTTCTGTTGATTATAACATTTATGGATGGTGCTCATGTTTACCAATGGATGGACCCTGAGGTGGTTGCTCATGATGAGATCATACAAGGAAAAACAGCTTACTTAAATCCTATATTCTTTTGGATCAGAACAATCGTGTATTTCGCATGTTATTTTATATTCTTGAGAGGTTTCAAAAGACGATCATTAGAGGAAGATAAAATAGGAGGTACAGACCTTCACTTTATGAATTATAAGAAAGGCGCGTTGTTTTTGGTATTTTTTGCAGTTTTCAGTTCCACATCTTCATGGGATTGGTTAATGTCTATTGACGTTCACTGGTTTTCTACGCTATTTGGTTGGTATACTTTCGCAGGCATGTGGTGCACTACAATGGTTGTTTTGATTATGGTGACTTTATACCTTAAAAAGTTGGGTTATTTAGAAAAAGTAAATGACCACCATATTCATGACTTGGGTAAATGGGCTTTTGCAACATCCTTTTTGTGGTCATATCTCTGGTTTTCACAATTCATGCTTATTTGGTATGCCAATATTGGCGAAGAGGGAACTTATTTTCAAATGAGAATAGACAATTATAAGTTGCTCTATTTCGGTATGTTCATCATCAACTTTGCATTTCCAATGCTGATTTTAATGTCACGCGATGCCAAAAGACATGCCGGTATTTTAACATTCATTGGTTTGATTATTATTGGAGGTCATTGGGTTGACCTGTATATTATGGTTACTGCTGGTTCGCTTGGACCCACAGCCCATATTGGATTATTAGAAATTGGAATGGCGTTGACTGCCTTAAGCATTTTTATATTAGTTATTCTGAGAAATTTAACAAAAGCTCCTTTGACTCCGGTCAACCATCCCTTTTTGGATGAGAGTATACATCATGAAATTTAACCTAACAAGTCGATAGATAAAATGGAAAAAATTATTATTCTTATTGTCCTTATAACTGGAGTTATCGCTATTGCTCAGCTTGTAAGAGTATACGAGTTAACCTACAAGCTCAAGAATCGTGGCGAACATGAAATACCAAATAGAGACAACAATTTAAATGCCAAGTTGATGTTGGGTTTTATGTTGTTTCAATTTTTTGGTTTCATATATTTAATGTTGAAATATGGTTGGACTGGTAGAGGAGAACCTGCATCTATTCAAGGGGTAGAAACAGATTGGCTATTGAATGTGAATTTTGTAATTATCATCGCGGTATTCTTTATCACAAACTTTCTGCTGTTTTACTTCGCTTACAAGTATGTTCGAAAGCCTGGCGTAAAAGCAACCTATTACTCGCATAACAATAAACTCGAGATGATTTGGACTATTGTTCCAGCGATAGTTCTAGCAGTCATTATTATTCTAGGTTTACAGTCATGGTCTGAATTAACGGCGGATGCATCCAAAAAAGCGGAAAAGGTTGAGCTGTTTGCCTATCAGTTTGCTTGGATTGCGAGATACGGTGGTGAAGACAATACTTTAGGTAAGTTCGACTATAAACTGACAAATGGAAGCAATGAGCTGGCATTGATGACAGAAAGCACAATCGATACATCTGTTCAAGAAATGGGGAAATCAATTGAAAATGTTGAATTGAAATTAAAGCAGATAAATTTTGATTACCTGGCTTCCGAATATCGTGGATTAATGGCTGCTTCAGATTACAAGTCCGATGTTGATGCATTGGTTTCGGAGTTATCTTCATCTGATTTCAATCTTGTTAATGCAGAGGAAAGGTTAAAGCATCTTTATGGTAAACATTCCGGTGTAGATGGGCATATTACTGTTGCTTTAAATGAGCCGAACGCAGAAACCCAATCAATCATTGGTGATTTGGAGAAGGAACTCTCCATAAAAGAAAGATTGTATAGAAGCTTGGTTCAAATGAAACAAAACCATAATCCTGATTTTGATGAGCTTGCACTAAATGATATTATTCAAAAAGACACCTTGTACCTTTGTAAAGGTCGAGAATATGACTTTTCTTTTAGAGCAAAAGATGTGATTCACTCTGCTTATTTCCCTCATTTTCGGGCACAAATGAATGTGGTGCCTGGAATGCCGACTCGATTTAAATTCACTCCAATATTAACTACACAAGAAATGAGGGAATCGAAGAAGGACGAAAAATTTAATTTCGTTTTAATGTGTAACAAAATCTGCGGAGGCGCACATTATAAAATGAAAATGATTGTAGTTGTTTATCCTGAAGCTGAATATGAGACTTGGATGAATTCAAAGAAAAAAGCAACTTTTAAGGATCAATATTTCCCTTCAGAAGCGGCAGAAGAAAAAGTATCTAAATAAGAAATTAAAACTAAAAAAAATCTACTATGTCATCAGTAGCACACGACGAACACCATCACGAGGAGCACTTTGTATCGAAGTATATCTTTAGTCAAGATCATAAAATGATTGGCAAGCAGTTTTTAATGACTGCGGTATTCATGGGACTTGTTGCCATGATGCTCTCTATATTGTTTAGGATTCAATTGGCATGGCCAGGAGAAGAGTCAACGCTTTTAAACCTGTTTCTAGGTGATGCATGGGCACCAAATGGAATCATGAAAGAGGACATGTACCTTGGTTTGGTAACACTTCACGGAACAATCATGGTCTTCTTTCTGCTTACAGGTGGTTTATCTGGAACATTTTCGAATATTCTTATTCCACTTCAATTAGGGGCAAGGGATATGGCTTCGGGATTTTTAAATATGCTTTCTTATTGGTTCTTCTTTATATCATCTTTATTGATGTTCGCATCTTTATTTGTGCATGAAGGAGCAGTCTTTGGCCTACAACTTGGTGACCCCACAACCTCTCTGCCCGGTGTTTGGGATGGATCTGGACCGGCAATGGCTGGTTGGACAATTTATCCGCCTCTATCAGCTTTGCCTCAGTCTGTTTCTGGTTCCGGTTTAGGGATGACATTGTGGTTATTCTCAATGACAATATTTATTGCGTCTTCTTTAATTGGTTCACTGAACTACATTGTAACCGTTCTAAACCTGAGAACCAAAGGGATGACAATGACTAGAATGCCTTTGACGATTTGGGCATTTTTTGTGACAGCGATTTTAGGTGTGTTATCTTTCCCTGTTCTATTATCTGCTGCTTTACTGCTCATGATGGACCGGATGGCCGGAACAAGTTTCTATCTTTCAGATATCATAGTAGGATCTGAGATGCTTGCTAACCATGGAGGCTCGCCAATTCTTTATCAACATTTATTTTGGTTCTTAGGGCATCCAGAAGTATATATTGTACTACTTCCAGCACTTGGACTATCCTCTGAGATTATTGCAACAAATTCGAGAAAACCAATCTTCGGTTATAAAGCAATGATTGGTTCTATTTTGGCGATTGGATTTTTATCCTTTATTGTGTGGGGGCATCACATGTTCATTACAGGAATGAATCCATTTTTGGGATCTGTTTTTGTCTTCACAACATTACTTATTGCGATTCCTTCAGCGGTAAAGGTTTTTAATTATCTTACAACCTTATGGAAAGGATCTTTGGTTCTAACCCCTGCTATGATGTTTGCCATTGGATTGGTCTCTACATTTATAACAGGTGGTGTTACAGGTATTATTTTAGCGGATTCAGCTTTAGATATTGCCATACATGACACCTACTTTGTTGTAGCTCACTTCCACATCGTAATGGGAATGTCTGCCGTATTTGGAATGTTTGGTGGTGTTTATCATTGGTTCCCTAAAATGTTTGGAAAAATGATGAATACTCGACTTGGATACGTTCATTTTTGGATCACAATTATTGGGGCTTATGGTGTGTTTTTCCCAATGCATTTTGTCGGATTGGCTGGTGCTCCTCGGAGATATTATAACTACTCTGTTTATGAGGAGTTTGATCAGGGAGCTTTGGATATGATGATGGATCTTAATGTCATTGTTACCTTCTTTGCTATTTTTGCAGCCATAGGTCAAGCCTTATTCTTGTTCAATTTCTTTTATAGCATATTTAGAGGTCCAAAAGCGCCTCAAAACCCCTGGAGATCGACTACACTTGAATGGACCACTCCTGTTGAACATATTCATGGAAACTGGCCTGGAGACCTACCGACAGTGCATAGATGGCCATATGACTATTCTAAACCAGGTGCTCAAGAAGATTTCATTATACAGACTGAACCTCTTGCAGAAGGAGAAGAAGAGCATTAGGTTTACTTTTCTTGATTTTTTAATTCAGCATCAACTTTTTCAAGTTCTTTATAAAAGTCCTCACCGTATGCGCGGGTTAAAGGTTCTTTGAGAAACTTATAAACAGGTAGTTTTAGCGATGCACCTAGTTCGCATGCAGGGCTGCAGATATTCCAGCGTTCATAATTAATAGCTGTAAACTCATTAAAATCCTTTGTTCGAATAGGGTATAAATGACAGGATATTGGCTTATTGAATGATATAGCACCCTCCTTGTAGGCATGTTCAATAGAACACATTGCGTGATTATTGTCTTTATTGAAATAAACAAAAACACATTCTTTTTTATTGACAAGTTGTGTAGCCGGCAGATCTTCCTCGTCTTCGTAATAAAAACCTTTTTTTTCTATTGTGTCGATACCCTTTTTATTCATGAAGGGCTTTATTTTATCTAGGTTTTTTTTTATTAAAACACGTTCTGATTCTTTAAGCGGTGCCCCGCCGTCCCCCTCAACACAGCATGCGCCTTTGCATTTTGAGAGATCACAAACGAACTCCTCTGAAAACAACTCAGTTGATATTATTTTATCATTAATTTCTACCAGCATAAGTATAAATGTAATGGTTATTACTTTTTTATTAAGGGAAATGTTATATCTTTGTATTCACAAATATGAGGTTTATACAAAGAGGGGACGAAAGTCCCCTCTTTTTTTAAGCAAGATTGACATGATTTCAAAAGAGCGAATAACGGCTTTAATCGATGAACGGATTCAAGAGCTAAACAAGGATCTTTATGTGGTTGATATGACTATATCGTCAAGTAATGTTATACGCGTTGAGCTAGATAGAGTAGTTGGGTATGTTGCTGTTGAGGATTGTATGTCGGTGTCTAGAAACATCGAGCATAACTTGGACAGGGATGAAGCTGATTTTGAACTACATGTTTCTTCTGCTGGTTTAGATAAACCATTTCGCCACGACAACCAATACCTTAAAAATATTGGTAAAAGGGTTAAGGTCAAGCTAAACGATGCTTCTAAAATTGAGGGAGAACTGATTTCTTTTAATCCTGAAGAAATTCAGCTTATGGATCGAGTTAAGACAAAAGTGGAAGGCCGAAAGAAGAAGGAGTGGGTAGAAGAAGTTTACAATATAAAGATGAAAGAAATAAAAGAAACAAAAATTATTATATCATTTAAATAATAGAATATGAATAGTATTGAATTGGTAGATTCGTTTTCAGAATTTAAGGAGCTCAAAAACATTGATAAGCAAACGATGCAGCATGTCCTCGAAGATGTTTTTCGAGCGATGTTTAAGCGAAAGTTCAACACCGATGAACACATCGATATCATCGTGAACATTGACAAAGGAGATGTTCAGATATTTTTGAATAAAGAAATTGTCGATGATGGTGAGGTTGAAGATCCAAATACAGAAATTGCTTATTCTGATGCGATTAAAATTGAGCCAGATTTTGAAATTGGTGAGGAGGTAACAGAAGAATTTCGATTTGCAGATTTCGGAAGACGAAATGTACTTTCATTAAGACAAAACCTTATCTCTCGTATTTTAGAATTAGAGAAAGACCATATTTATAAGAAGTACAAGGAGCGTGTCGGTGAAATTATGACGGGTGAAGTTTACCAAGTTTGGAAAAAAGAAATCCTTGTTATGGATGACGATGGTAATGAGCTTATTCTTCCAAAATCCGAACAAATCCCATCTGATTTTTTCAAAAAAGGAGAATCTGTAAGAGCTGTTGTTTCTAAGGTCGATATGCGTAATAGTACGCCAGTAATTATCCTTTCTAGAACAGCCCCTGAGTTTTTAGAGCGCTTATTTGAGTTGGAAGTTCCTGAAGTATTTGATGGATTGATTACAATTAAGAATATTGTTAGAGAACCAGGTGAAAGAGCTAAAGTGGCTGTCGAGTCTTATGATGATAGAATTGATCCAGTAGGAGCATGTGTTGGAATGAAAGGTTCCAGAATACATGGAATTGTGCGTGAACTTCGAAATGAAAATATTGATGTAATTAACTTTACAACCAATAACCAACTTTTGATTCAAAGGGCGCTATCTCCAGCAAAGATAACTTCTATCGAAATAGTTGAAGAGGAGGGGCGCGTAAAAGTATTCCTTAAGCCAGACCAGGTATCTTTAGCAATTGGTAGAGGGGGTAATAATATTAAATTAGCCGGTAGATTGTGTGGCTATGAAATTGATGTCTATAGAGATGGGGAAGTAGACATTGAAGATGTTGATTTAGAAGAGTTTGCGGATGAAATTGACAGTTGGATTATTGATGAGTTGAAGGCTATTGGATGTGATACAGCGAAGTCTGTTTTGGAGATTAGTATTGAAGATATGGTACAAAGAACAGATCTAGAAAAAGAGACCATTGAGGAAGTATTTCGTATATTAAATGCGGAATTTGAATAAATTTGGAAATCGATTGTAAATCGAAAATAAATTATGGCAGGAAGACCGATTAGATTAGGTAAGGCAGCGGGAGAGCTCAACGTGGGTTTGCCAACTATTGTAGAATTTCTCAGTTCTAAGGGAATTACTATTGACACAAACCCGAATACCAAGCTCGACAAGGAGCACTACGAAATGTTGTGCGATGAATTTTCGGCTGACCAAGACCTTAAAGAAAAATCGAAGGGTGTTCTTTCAAACCGCGAAAAAAGGGAATCTCTGTCTATTCAGGACACTAAAAAAGAGGAAGCTCCTGTGGTAAAAGAAGAGCCTCAGCTAAATGTAGAGGAGATTAAACGAAAGGTAGCCGAAGAAGAAACTACAGAAAAGCCAGACGCGGGACTCAAGGTGGTAGGAAATATTGATTTAAACGCATTAAAGCCGAAGAAAAAGTCAGAAGAAAAAACCACCGAAACTTCTAGTGATGTGCCTGCTGATGCGCCGAAGAAAGAATCCACGAAGGCTGAAGAGTCGAATGCGGAGCGTGAAAATGTTGAGGAGGTAAATAAAGAAGAAGAGGCACCTGCGAACAAAGAGGAGATTGAGACCATCAAAATAGAACGAAAAAAGATCACTGGCCCTACTGTTTTGGGTAAAATTGAGTTACCTGTTGAAAAGCAAAAAAGTGCTTCTAATTCTAAGGTGGATAATGCCAATAAAAGAAAGAGGAAAAGGATTAAGAAAGTAGAAACACCTGCGCCTGGAGCAAAAGGTGGTAATGCTAAATTCCAATCGAATAAACCTCAAAAAGCTGAAATTTCTGAAAAGGATATCCAGAAAGAAATTAAGGATACCCTTGCTAGACTTTCAAATAAAGGAGGTAAGTCGAAAGCATCTAAGAATAGAAGACAAAAAAGAGAAAGTGTCGCGCAGCGCCGTCAAGAAGAAATGGAGGCAGCCGAGCTTCAAGAGAAAATATTAAAGCTTACTGAGTTTGTTACAGTTTCGGAACTTGCCGTAATGATGAGCATTCAACCTACTCAGGTTATTTCAGTTTGTATGTCATTGGGTATTTTTGCATCAATCAACCAGAGGTTAGATGCCGAAACAATTCAAATCGTGGCAGATGAATTTGGCTACGAAACTCAATTTGTAAGTGCTGAGGTGCAAGAATCAATTCCGACCGTTGAAGACAGTGAAGAGGATCTTATCGATAGGCCACCTATTATAACTGTGATGGGGCATGTTGATCATGGTAAAACGTCTTTATTGGATAGAATTCGCGATGCGAATGTTACAGAAGGTGAAGCAGGAGGAATCACGCAGCACATCGGTGCATATTCTCTTGTGTTAAAAGATGGTCGTAAAATGACCTTCCTTGATACACCTGGTCATGAGGCCTTTACTGCGATGCGTGCAAGGGGAGCTCAAGTGACTGATGTTGCCATTATCATTGTTGCCGCTGATGACGATGTTATGCCTCAAACGAAAGAAGCAATTTCTCATGCGCAGGCTGCTAGTGTTCCAATGATTTTTGCGATTAATAAAATTGATAAGCCGGGTGCAAGTCCAGATAAAATACGTGAACAGCTTTCAGCCATGAACATTTTAGTTGAGGATTGGGGAGGGACTTATCAGTGTCAAGAAATTTCTGCCAAGCAGAATTTAAATATTGAAGAGCTTCTTGAAAAAGTATTGTTGGAGGCAGAAATGCTTAACCTGAAAGCCAATCCTGCAAAACCGGCTTTAGGAACTGTGATTGAAGCCTCTTTAGATAAGGGTAAGGGATATATTACGAATATGCTTGTGCAAGCAGGTACTTTGAAGATTGGAGATGTTTTATTGGTAGGAAGACACCATGGTAGGGTTCGTGCAATGCATGATGAAAAAGGCATTGCAATGAAGGAAGCGGGTCCATCTCAAGCCATATCTGTTTTGGGAATAAATGGAGCACCTAGTGCGGGTGATAACTTTAATGTCATGCTGGACGAAAAAGAAGCAAAATCGATTGCCACTAAGCGAGAGCAGCTATACCGTGAACAGGGCCTTCGAACTACCAAGCACATTACCTTAGATGAAATTGGAAGACGATTGGCAATAGGAGACTTTAAAGAGTTGAATCTTATTATAAAGGGAGATGTGGATGGTTCTATCGAGGCACTTTCAGATGCCTTATTAAATTTATCTACTCAAGAAATCCAAGTAAACATTATACACAAAGGAGTTGGTGCAATATCTGAGGCAGACGTCAATTTGGCTTCAGCTTCTGATGCAATCATACTTGGTTTCCAGGTAAGACCTACTATGGGGGGGAGAAAGCTTGCTGAAAACGAGCAAATAGACATTAGACTTTATTCTATTATATATAAAGCAATTGAAGAAATTAAGGCAGCCATGGAGGGAATGCTTTCTCCGGATATTGAGGAGAAAATCATCGGGTCAGCTGAGATTAGGGAAACGTTTGACATTACAAAGGTGGGCACTATTGCTGGTTGTTTTGTACTCGAGGGGATAATAAAACGGAATTCTATGATTCGAATTATTCGTGATGGAATTGTTGTTCACTCTGGAGAGCTTGGTTCCTTGAAACGTTTCAAAGACGATGTTAAAGAGGTTAAGAACAACTACGAATGTGGTTTGAATATTGATAAGTATAATGATATTGAAGTTGGAGATATCGTCGAGGCTTATGAGGAGGTTGAGGTGGCTAGAAAGCTCTAACCTAATACTTTCTAAAGGGTTTATGGCTACGTTTTATTCACTAAATTTGTTTGTTATTAAAAGTTAAGTATATGTTTTATTTAGGTGTTGTAGGTGGTCCGCAAATTTTAATTATCGTTTTGGTAATCGTTGTATTATTTTTCGGTGGCAAAAAAATTCCTGAATTAATGAAAGGACTTGGTAAAGGAGTCAACGAATTCAAAAATGCCTCCAAAGGGGATCAAGTTTCAAATGAATCAGAATCAGAAGACGAAAAAGAGTCAAAGTAAGTTTTCATGTTTAGGACGATTGCGGATATAAAACAGGCCATTGAATCTGGTACTTCAGCAACGTCGATTGTTGAACAAAGTCTTTCTAGAATTGCCGAATGTCATGACCTTAATGCATTCGTAGAAGTTTTTTCAGGTTCTGCCCGAGAAGCTGCACTTAAAATTGATGATAAAATCAAAAATGGAACAGCAGGTAAGCTTGCAGGAGTTATTCTAGGCATTAAAGACAATATATGCTATCAAGGGCACAAAATCTCTGCTGCTTCTAAAATCTTAGATAATTTCGAATCGTTGTTTACTGCGACTGTTTTACAGAAGCTCATAGATGAAGATGCAATTGTTATCGGAAGACTGAATTGCGATGAATTTGCTATGGGTAGTACAAGTGAAACTTCTTTTTATGGCCCAGTAAAAAATAACATAAACCCTAAGTTTGTACCAGGTGGTTCTTCCGGAGGTTCTGCAGTTGCAGTATCAGCTGGCATGTGCACTGTATCATTGGGTAGTGATACAGGGGGTTCTGTTAGACAGCCTGCATCTTGGACTAATACCTTCGGCTTAAAACCGTCTTATGGTAGATTGAGCCGTTATGGTTTAATTGCCTATGGTTCATCGTTTGATCAGATAGGTATTTTTGCAAATGAATTAAACGATGTTAAGCTTATTTTTGACTTAACCCAGGGAAAAGATCCAATGGACTCCACATCTATAGCAGACCCCCCTTTACCTTATGATGAAGATAGACCCTTGCGTATTGGATTCTTGACTGAATACATGAATCATAAAGGTCTTGATACTGAAATTAAACAGAAAGTAAATCTTTTGAAGGCAGCTTTGCAAAAGGAGAAAATAGAGGTTCATGATTTTAGTTTTCCTTACCTCGATCATTTAGTACCGACCTATTATGTTTTATCTACAGCTGAGGCTTCTTCCAATTTATCTCGGTTTGATGGGGTTCATTATGGCTTTAGAAGCGAGACTTCAAAAGGTGTGGAAGAGACGTACAAAAACTCTCGCTCAGAAGGATTTGGTGAAGAAGTTAAAAGAAGAATAATGACTGGAACTTTTGTACTATCTCACGGCTATTATGATGCCTATTATACCAAGGCACAAAAAGTTCGACGGTTGGCAACGCAAGCAACCAATGCTATTTTCGAAAAGGTGGATGTTTTGGTTACGCCAACGACAGCTTCTACGGCTTTTGAATTAGGGTCTATTTCAGACCCAGTACAACTGTATCTTCAAGATATATTTACAGTTCATGCAAATATTACAGGACACCCGGCAATAAGCATTCCTTTTGGCGATCACACTAACGGCATGCCTTTTGGACTGCAGCTCATGTCAGCTTGTAACGAAGAGGAAAAACTTATTTATTATTCAGAGGCAATCAAGAAATATTTTACGTCATGAACAAAAGCTTATTCATCTATTTTTTAGTGATCTCTTTTTCAGGTTTTTCTCAACCAACCAATCCTCCTAAAATTGGGGATTCTCTTCATAAAGACCAATTTATGAATACAGTTGAACAAAGCCTTAAAGCCTTTTATTTAGAATATGAGGATTTAGAAAATGTCGACTCTATAAGGCAAGTTCTTGAATATCTCCCCACTGACCTTCCAGTTTATTCTGATGAAATTTATTGTAATAGATTGGATGAAATGAATGAAATCAGCCCTTTTCATTTGGATTGTAATCCTAGTACTTTAAGTACTATCAAGTATTTTCTTCAAAAAAGGCGCGGTTTCATCAAAGTCGTATTGGGACGTTCTCCATTGTTCTTTGACATGTTTGAGTCTAAACTATCCGCCTATGGCTTACCTATTGAGCTTAAATACCTATCGGTTATCGAGAGCGGTTTGAGACCCAATGTTAAATCGCGTGTTGGGGCCTTAGGTTTATGGCAATTCATGTACAGAACGGGGCTTTATTTTGGGCTCAAAGAAAATTCATACGTAGACGAAAGGATGGATCCAGAAAAGGCAACTGATGCCGCGTGTAGATACCTCAAAAAGCTATTTGGCATATACGGTGATTGGAATTTGGCACTTGCGGCTTATAATGCAGGCCCAGGAAATGTCAATAAAGCAATACGGAGATCAGGTAATAAAAAAACCTATTGGGAGGTCAGGCCATATCTTCCTCAGGAAACAAGGGGTTATGTGCCAAACTTTATTGCTGCAGCTTATTTAATGACCTATCACAAGGAGCATAATATTTTCCCTGTAAAATTTAATTTACATAATATTGAAACAGATACTTTATGCTTTAAGTCTTCTATTCACATGGGAACAATTTCAAAGGTGATTGATTGGCCTCTAGAGGAAATAAAGGAGTTCAACCCTATTTATAAAACAACGTACATTCCTAAGGCAAATACTCCTTATTGTCTTACTGGACCATTTAAGAAAATTAGTTTGATTGCCGGTTTAGAGGACTCATTAATGGCCCTAGAGCACTCAATATTTGGAACAGATGAGGTTCAGGTAAAACAGATTTTTGTACAAGACTCCGCATCAGGAGATACAATTCAAAAGACATTAAATATCTACTACCACAAGGTACAATCAGGAGATGTCTTGAAATCAGTAGCTACTTATTATGGTGTTAGCTCTGATGCAATCATGAATTGGAATGGTTTGAAAACATCCAATATTTACATTGGTCAGCATTTGCGTATAGAAACGGAGAAAAAAATAACAGCGCCAAAGCCAAAGCCAAAACCGGTAGTAAGTCAGACAACACGAAAATATTATACCGTAAGGAGTGGAGATACTTTTGGTCATATTGCTGAAAAGCACAGAATATCTCAGTCAAGGTTAAAGCGATTAAACCCTCGAGTAAATATTAATCGGATTTCAATCGGACAAAAAATCAGAATTCGATAATATGAATGTCCATCGTCTTGTATTTTGTTTAATCATTTTAGCTGGACTGTTTGGATGTGACGAGAAAAATCTTGCGGGCCTTAATGTTACTGGTAAGGTCGGTGAAATATTAGTGGTTTGCGATGATGCGATTTGGCAGGCACCATTAACCAATGAGCTGGATACGGCATTGACACAGTTTATCATGCCTTATTGGCCAGATGTTCCAACATTTGAATTGGTACATAGAAATTCAAAAACTTTTGAAGGAGCGATCAAGAGACATCGCAATATTCTTTTTTTGACCATAGATAAAGGTTATACAGCGTCAGGGCCATCCATCGTTTCCAGAAAAGATGTATGGGCGAACCGTCAGCTAGTGATTGAAATAACTGCAAAAAATATTGAGGAGCTTTATGCTACCTGCAGAGATGGATTACAAGAGGTTCATGATTCTTTTGACACCGCAGAGTGGAATCGTATCCGAAAGTATTTTCGGGAAAAACAAAGCCCATACGTAAATGATAAAATTGCAAATGGTTTTGGTATTCATATTGAGCTTCCAGATGGGGCAAATGTTGTTGCTTCTCAACCTAACTTTTATCGAATTCAGCTTCCTAACGCTTCTAGGCCTATTGAATTTATTGGTACTGGTCAGCAAGATGTTGGCACGATTTATTCTGGAGTGATGATCTACCAATACCCTTATACTGATGCTGCACAGTTGACCCATAAAAACTTACTTCAAGCGAGAGATACCATGCTGAAATACAATGTTCCTCATGAAACCTCTCGTCTTTATATGGGAACTCAGTACACAGATTTGGTGTATCCAGAAGCCTCGAAGAGCACCAATTTTAATGGTAGTATCTCAGGTGTAGAAATGCGTGGGATGTTTGTTTTCAAAGGAAAAGCCATTCATACTACAGGTGGGGCTTTTTGGTCTTTTCATTTTGTGCATCCTAAAACAAATAAGCTAATTTGTATTTCTGGGTACGTTGACGCACCTTCTACCACTAGCTGGACCCATTCCTTGAGAGAGATTGAGGCGATTTGGAAAAGTGTTACCATTAAATAATAAAACATTTCCATTTATTTAGGATTTACTGTTATTCAGCTCTTTAAGTTTTCTGTATTTCATTTGCTTTGCAAAAGCAGAGTTTTTGCAAATAACGAATCCATAGTATCCATCTAGGAAGCCGAGTTTTAGGATATAATCTCTAAAAAACTTAAACGCAGATTTATAGATAATTTTAAAAGCTGTGCTTTTTTCGCCTTGATCAAATGCTGCTTTTGCACTAATGTCGGTAAAAAAATCAATTTGTTTTAAATGTTGCTCTATAGTATAAAATGAATAATGCAGGATATCATGGTTAAGATGACAAATAGTTGTTCCCTTTTTCATTATTACTTTATCATGAGGGTTTGTTCCTCCCCAATGACCAACGCGAGTATCCCATAGACGTAGTTTTTTATCAGGATACCACCCACAATGTTTGATCCATTGTCCACAATAATTTGTAAGTCGATTCATAGTGTAGCCATCAGCTATCCAGTTTCCTTTTATTGACTCAATTTGGGACTTAAGTTTCTCGTCAAGTGCCTCATCCGCGTCTAATGATAAAACATGCGGGTATTTTGCGTGTTGCAAAGCCCAGTTTTTTTGTTGTATGTGTCCTTCGAATTTATGTTGGATAAAACGCACTTTGAATTTTAAACAAATTTGTTCCGTTTTATCTGTTGAAAAAGAATCAACTACAACAATGTCATCTGCAATATTCTCGATAGAGGCTAAACACCGGGCTATATTTTTTTCTTCATTGAATGTAATGATGACGACAGAAAGTTTTGTCATTGTGGAAACATTTGATTGACCTCAGGTAAAAGTAGTAATTAAATTATCTTTTTGTCCTTTACGATTTGACGTAGATTTGGTCTTTATATTTTAAAGTTGTCTAACTTTATATGAAGAAATGCATAGTATTATTTATCCCTTTTAAAACCTGAACCTAATTCGTTAAAAATGAACAAGGCCATTGAATTCGCTATTCGTTCTCACCTTCATTTGGCGATTTTTAGTTTTGTATACGTATCTGGACTGTACAAGGCGGAGGTACATTCTACATACTATGCTTTGATGTTTGCATTTGGGATTTTAAGCATCTATAATTTCCATCGTCTATGGAAGCTAGGGCGAGGTGATTTACCTGACTTGGTTTTAAAGTGGTTAGAGATCAATAAGTATTCTATCTCAATACTATCTGTCTGTTCCATTCTTTGTACGGTATACTTGTACGTAAACTATTTTTCAAAGAACTATCTGCTTCATTTATTATGCGCTGCCTGTATATTGATATGTATTCTATATGTTTATAGAATTCGCAGATATAGTCTTCGGGAAATCCCATATCTAAAAATATTCTTAGTGTTGGGTATTTGGTACTTTTTACTTCACATCATGCCCTATATTTTGTTTGATAGCCTCATTTTCCCCATTGAAGGCCTCATACTTTTATTTGCCATCCTTATTCCTTCAGATATGAAAGATATCGACTATGATCCAAAGGAAATGAAAACGATCCCTCAGCTCATAGGAACAAGTAATTCTTTAAAGCTGATGCGTGTACTTTCATTAATCGGTATATCGTATACTTTGATTATGCATAATGAACCTATGTTGCCCTGGCTAATTAGCTATAGCTATATGTTCGTATCAACCTTTTTCTATTCTAGAACTAATAAAGATTATTATTTTGTTTGGATAGATACTTGCTTTTTAATTGTGGGAATAGCTCTGTTTTACTTCTAATTTTTACTACAACAAAAAGCCCGGAAACTTCCGGGCCATCTGTGTTAAAAAACATTGAATTATGAAAAAGTAAGTGTTAAAAATTTAAAAAGTAAGAAAGTATATTTCTATATTTTAATCAAGTCAATACAAGTTTTATGCCAAAAAATAACTAACCATTATTTTTTAAGAAACAATCTTTGGTTCATGGCTTTACATCATGAAGCACAATAACTATCTTTACATTCTTAAAAATAGATATGGAGTACAACTTTAGGGAAATAGAGTCAAAATGGATTTCATTTTGGCAGGCAAATAATAGCTACCAGGTTTCTGAGGATTCAACTAAAGAAAAGTACTATATTTTGGATATGTTTCCATATCCATCGGGTGCGGGACTTCATGTAGGTCACCCTTTAGGATATATTGCTTCAGATGTGCTTGCACGCTATAAAAAGCTACAAGGATATAATGTTCTTCATCCTATGGGATATGATTCTTTTGGCCTCCCAGCTGAGCAGTATGCGATTCAAACTGGCCAACACCCGGCTGTTACGACCGAAGAGAACATCAAACGATACAGAAGTCAGCTTGATCAACTTGGTTTTTGTTATGATTGGGATAGAGAGGTGCGTACTTCTTCTCCAGAATACTATAAGTGGACACAATGGATATTTAAGCAGCTTTTTGACTGTTACTATAATGAAAAATCTGATAAAGCTGAGCGGATATCTATTTTGATAGAAGAATTTGAAGCGAATGGAAATACCAAAATTCAGGCATCCCATGACTGTGAGATTGAATTTACTTCGATTGAGTGGAAGTCTTTTGATTCCGAGAAAAAGGAAGCTGTTTTACAGAATTATAGGTTGGCCTATCTGGCGGATAGTTGGGTAAATTGGTGCCCCGAACTTGGAACCGTACTTGCCAATGACGAGGTGATCAATGGTAAGTCTGAGCGTGGCGGTCACCCTGTGGTTCAGAAAAAAATGCGCCAATGGTCTATGCGTATCAAGGCTTATGCTGAACGTCTGCTTCAGGGTTTAGGCCAAATAGATTGGACAGACTCCCTAAAGGAGCAACAGAAAAATTGGATTGGAAAATCTGTGGGCTGCTCTGTTATATTTAATATTGAGGGTTATGATAGCCCAGTGGAGGTTTTTACAACTAGACCGGATACTATATTTGGTGTTTCTTTTATGGTTTTGGCTCCAGAACACCCATACGTTGAACACATTACAACGGAATCAAATAAAAAAGCTGTTTTAAATTATCAGCAGGCCGCTACTAAGAAATCTGAGCGTGATCGCCAAAGTGATGTAAAGTCAATTACGGGAGAAAATACTGGTGCATTTGCCATACATCCATTGAGCGGAGAGAAAATTGAAATATGGATAGCTGACTATGTGCTTGCTTCTTATGGAACTGGTGCAGTCATGGCTGTACCTTGTGGAGATCAGAGAGATTATGATTTCGCACGTCATTTTGATATACCTATTAAAAATATATTTGCAGATGTTGACCTTTCTGAGGCAGCACATACTGATAAAACAGGAATACTCAAAGATTCTGCTTTTTTAGATGGCTGTTCTGTACCCGAGGGGATAAAAAAATCCATTGAGACTTTAGAGCTAAAGGGTTTTGGTAAAGGGAAAACTAATTATAGACTTAGAGACGCCGTTTTTTCTCGTCAAAGATATTGGGGTGAACCTTTTCCTATTTACTACAAGGATGAGCTCCCCTATGCCGTTGAAGATCAAAATTTACCTATTGAACTTCCGAAAGTCGATAGTTATTTGCCTACACAAGAGGGAGAGCCACCCTTGGCTCGGGCGGCAAAAGATTCGTGGAATTATTTTGCGGGAGATCGAATGGAATTTAATACGATGCCAGGTTGGGCAGGTAGCTCCTGGTACTTTTTAAGGTATATGGATCCTAGTAACGAAAACGAATTTGTTTCTAAAGAAAAATCTGAATACTGGAAACAAGTCGATTTATATATTGGTGGTGCGGAGCACGCCACCGGTCATTTACTTTATTCAAGATTTTGGACCAAGTTTCTTTTTGACCAGGGATATATATCTTTTGAAGAGCCTTTTCATAAGCTCATAAACCAAGGGATGATTCTTGGAAAAAGTAGTTTTGTATACCGTATTGCAGATAGCAATACTTTTGTTTCTAAGGGGAAACTTCAGGGTCAAGATACCCAAGCGATACATGTGGATATTTCATTGGTTGAAAATAATAAACTCAACATTGAAGACTTTAAAAAATGGCGCAAGGAATATGCTGATGCATCTTTCATTCTAGAAGAAAATGGGGATTATATCTGTGGCGATGAGGTCGAGAAGATGTCAAAGTCTAAGTTTAATGTTCAAACGCCCGATGAGCTTATTCAAAATTATGGAGCCGATACGCTTCGGCTATATGAAATGTTTCTGGGACCTATAGAACAGAGTAAACCTTGGGATACGAAGGGCATTTCAGGGGTTCATAATTTTTTACGAAAATGTTGGAGGCTTTATTGTAACCCCGAGGGTGAATCTATTGTGCAGCAAGGCCAAGAGGCGACGAAGGCAGCGCTAAAAACCTTACATAAAACAATCAAAAAGGTTACGGATGATTTAGATCGATACTCGTTAAACACTTGTGTATCAACTTTTATGATTGCAGTAAATGAATTTACAGAGCAAAAATGTAAAAACCTTGAGGTATTAGAACAATTTCTTATCCTTCTTGCTCCTTATGCACCTCATTTTTGTGAGGAGCTATGGATGAAAATTGGAAAAGAAGAAGGGAGCTTGTTTGCAGCTAATTTCCCAGTCTTTAATGCAGATCATCTAGTGGAAGATTCTTTTGATTATCCTATATCTTTTAATGGGAAAATGCGTTTTAAAGCCAAACTTTCATTGTCTTTGGACAGAACAGAAGTTCAAAAAGAGGTTGAGAATATGGAGCTTACAAAGAAATGGTTGGATGGGAAAACACCCAAAAAGGTGATTGTTGTGCACGGTAAAATTGTGAATATTGTTGTTTAGAATCCAAGCTTCAGAATATCTTGGTGATCGCTTGACAACATTATTTCTCTAGATGGTCTAACAAGTCAGGGATGTTTTGGACTTCAATAATATATTCTTCAAGCTCCTTACTGTTTGACTTAATTTGAGCACCTCCGGCGAAAACCTTTAAATCGGGAAGGTCTTTTTTCAATTGTTTGAAATAGTTAACTATAAACTTTTTGTCAACAGCCGTCAGCCATGAAGAAAGTATTGCATTTGGCTGAAGTTTGTCAATGCTTTCTAAAAGTGAAGGGTAGGGTAAACTTTGTCCAAGATAAGAGGTGTGAATGCCCTTTTCTCTTAAAAGGAACTGATAGAACAACAGACTTATTTCGTGCCATTCATGCTCTGGCAGGTACATTAAAATAGACTTACTGTTTGGTTTTGGAACAGGTTGTTTATCTATTTCTGAAATAATTTTTTGTCTAATCAGGTTTGACATAAAGTGTTCTTGAGAAGGATTGATAGAACCAATTAACCACATGATACCAATCCTATCCAAAAAAGGAATAAGATGATCTACGAAGGTTTTTTCCAAACCATATTTTTCTATGAGGGTGTTCATTGTTCCTTTAAAGAGCTCTTCATCAAGGGACACCAAAGCTAGGATTAGTTTATCCATGCTATATTCAGGTTGCTTATTCACCTTAATATCCCAAAGCAACTTGTTCATGTCATTTTGCTCAAGTTTGGCAATTTTGGATATTTTAATACCATTACGATTCAACATACTCACTGTCAATAAATGTGTTAATTCATCATCTGAGTAAGTCCTTATTTTGGTATCTGTTCTATCCGGAGATAAAATACTGTACCTCTTCTCCCAAATACGTATTGTATGGGACTTAATACCTGTAAGGTTTTCGAGATCTTTTATTTTATATTCTGCCATGATTGTCTAGGTACACAAACATAAAACAACTAAACGGTTTAATTGTTCGCCTAAGAACAATATATCTTAGTTTTGTAAAATGGATATCAAAAGTGCGTCTTTTTTAGTATCAAATACTTCATTTAAAAAATGTCCAATGGATGGTAAAGCTGAGTTTGCCTTCATAGGTAGATCAAATGTTGGGAAGTCTACTTTAATTAACATGTTAACAGGTAAAAAGAAGTTGGCCAAAACTTCTTCAACGCCGGGAAAAACGCAGCTCATTAATCATTTTGAGATTAATGATGAATGGTATTTGGTTGATTTACCAGGTTATGGTTATGCAAAAGCCTCAAAAAAGAGTCGCCAAACCTGGGAGGTTTTTATTACCGAGTATTTGCTTCACAGGGAAAGCCTAATGACCACATTTGTTTTGATTGACGCGCGTCTTCCTCCTCAAAAAATCGATCTTGAATTTATGAATTGGTGTGGTGGTAAGGGGATTCCGTTTTCCTTGGTTTTTACTAAAACGGACAAGCTTTCAAGTTCTGCATTGCAAAAAAACCTCATTGGTTATAAGAAAGAGATTCTTAAGTATTGGGATGAGCTACCCCCAGTTTTTGTTACCTCTTCTCAATCGAAATTCGGTCGTGAACCCTTGCTGAATTATATCTCTGAAATCCTAAAGGCATTTAAAGCCTCCTAACTTGACCATACAGGGGCAATTCCCTATTTTTGTCAAAAGCAAATTATGGGAAGAGCATTTGAATATCGCCGAGCAGCAAAAGAAAAGAGATGGGATAAAATGTCCAAGATTTTCCCGAAGCTAGGTAAGGCTATAACCATGGCTGCGAAGGAAGGTGGAATAGACCCTGCAACCAATGCTAAGTTGAGGACGGCAATTCAGAACGCAAAGTCTGAAAATATGCCTAAGGACAACATTGAAGCGGCGATTTCTCGCTCAGTTCAAAAGGATACAGACCTTTTTTCTGAAATGAATTATGAAGGGAAGGGACCACACGGAGTACTTGTTTTTGTTGAATGTGCAACGGACAATTCAACTAGAACAGTAGCGAATGTGAAGTCTTATTTTAACAAGGCGGGGGGAAGTATTGTTCCTACAGGCTCATTAGAATTTATGTTCCAAAGGAAAAGTGTCTTTGAAATAGAAATGACAGCTGAAATGGATCTGGAAGAGCTTGAGCTTAATTTGATTGATGCTGGAGTAGAGGAGCTTGAATCTCAAGAGCAAACCTTGTTTATTTATGGTGATTATACTGCTTTTGGTACAATTTCAAAGGGGCTCGAAGATATGGGGATTCCCGTTCAGAAATCTGGACTCAAAAGATATGCGACCTCACCTGTAGAATTCACTGAAGAACAGCTTGTTGATATAGAGAAAATGCTAGATAAGATTGAGGATGATGATGATATTCAACAGGTTTTTACAAACATCGCATAGAAATCTTGATTTTATATACTAAAGTTCATTAAAACAAGTTATAGTAAGACATTAGCTCTCATGAAATCAGATTTATACGCTTTATTGTTGGTTTTTTTACTCTTCTCTTCTTGCTCCACAGAGAATAATGCTTTTTTAAATCGGACGTATCATTCTGCAACAGCCAAGTATAATGGTTATTTCAATGCAAATGAACTTTTGGATCAAGCGTTAAGAAGCTTTTATAATTCTAATAAAGATGATTTCTATTCAATTCTAGATGTTAACCCTCTCCCCGATGAGGAAGAGGCAAAAGCAATGTACCCAGCGATTGATACGGCAGTTGTAAAGTGTTCAGAGGTTATTAAAAATCACAGTATGCCAAGTACTGAAGATATGTATTACAAGGATGTGGAGCATAATAAATGGATTGATGAGAATTGGATTACAATTGGGAGGGCACTTTATTATAAGCGAGAGTATGAGAAGTCATTGAAGAATTTTCAATTTGTGAAGCGCTTATTTGCAAAAGATCCTTCCTTCTATGTTGCTAAATTATGGATGGCTAAAATTCATATAGAGCAAAGATCCTATGCAGATGCCAAGTTGACACTTGATGACTTGAATGGTATATCTCGGGCGCAAAGAAAAAAGACATTTAAAGACTATATTCCTTTTGTAAACAAAAAGCCAACGGGTGAAGATATTATTCCTGAGATCAGCAAAAGCTTACAGTTTGATATTTACAAGTCATACGCTGATTTAGCCATTAAAAGAAAAGAATATCCTGAGGCAATAAAAGGTTTGAAATCTGCAATTGTAAAATGCCCTACTTCAAAGGAAAAGACAAGATTAAATTTTATTTTAGGTCAACTGTATCAGAATAGTAATCGATTGGACTCAGCGGCGCATCATTTTTCAAAAGCACTCAAATCTGCGGCGCCCTTTGAAATTTCATTTAATGCCCGGCTGAACCGTGCCATTTGTGGAGGAGGAGAGCGTTTGAGTAAAGACCTGAAAAGAATGCTTAAGGATGCGAAAAACGCCCAATATAAAGATCAGATTTATTTTGCCATGGCTAATCTAGAGTTGAACCGTGGAGAGAAAGAAATGGGAATCAATTACCTCACAGAGTGTGCATTTTACTCTAACGGAAATGCCCGACAGAAAGCAATGGCATACGAGAAGTTAGGTGACATTAGCTATGCGGATCGGAATTATGTTTCCGCCCAAAAATATTATGATTCATGCGCACGATTTATTCCTGAGGGATATCCAAATGGAGCTCTTGTAAAAGAGAAAGCTACCAAGCTTTCTGATCTTGTAGTTGCGATAGAAACTGTGAATTTTGAGGATAGTGTTGAGCGCATTGCACTGATGCCTGAAAAAGAGCGTGAACGTTTTCTTAAGGAAACCCTAAAACAATTAAAGCGGGAGGCTCAAGAGCGCAAAGAGCGGGAGGCGGCTAAGCTTCTTGCACTTCAAGAACAAAGCAATGCGAATTCTAATGCCAATTCAAGCAAATCTGTTTTTAGCAATCCTAAATTGCGTGAGCAAGGCTTCGAAGAGTTTAGGAAAATTTGGGGAACTACCCGGGAGAATGAGGACCATTGGAGAAGAAGCGAGAAAATGAGCTTTGAAATAAGTGAACAATCTGACTCTACCAACACAGATTCTTTACTCGTTGAAGAATCTGATTCAGATTCTTTGACTATTGATAACCTTAGGAAAAATATTCCATTGACAGACAGTTTATTCGCTGCTTCGGAGCTTCGATTATTTGAAGCGCTATACACTAGCGGCGTATTATATAAAGAAATATTAAATGAAACTGAACTAGCTCAGATACAATTTGAGCGGGTTCTTTCGAAAAATAAGCGCAATCTCACTGATCTTTCTTCCGCCTTTCAATTATATAAAATAAATGAAGCATCTGGCAAAAAGCAACCCTTTATTGATCATATATTGGATTACTATCCGAAATCGGATGCAGCGAAATACTTGAAGGATCCGGATTTTTACATCAAGCAAAAGGAGTCGGAAAAGCTAAATGAGCAAGAATATATAGAAATGGCGGAGTTATACTTTGCTGGTAAATATACTGAGGTGGCGTCCGCATCTCTAAAGGTTATTGATGAAGACCTCACTAATGCTTTCCGTGCAGAGTACCTGCTTTTACATGTTTTCGCAATGGGCCAAATTACGGAAGATAAATCTTTATTGGAACCACTAATCAATAGAGTGATTGATGAGAAACCAGGAACCCCACAAGCCGAAGTCGCAAAGGATTTGTTAGATATCTTAAAGAATGGGTACTCGGATAATTTAGAGCTTTCTTTCGAACCCGATTATATATACAAAAGGGCATTTTCTGAAAAACACTTTGTCATTATTTTTGCCGATAAGAACGATGATGATGATGAGGAAATCGAAGATTTGAAATCGGGAGTCAAATCCTTCAATAGAAAAATTCATAGGTCTAAGGCATTGAAAGAGAGTATAAGCAAAACCGCAAAAAAAGAGTCCTTTTTGGTGGTTAAAGAGTTCGATGATTCAAAATTAGCTCAAGAGTATATTAACTCTTATAAAGCTGGTTATGAGTACTTAGAAGAGTTTCAAAACAATAAAATATATTCCATTGGCAAAACCAATTTGAAATTATTGATTGAAACTTCAAAATTAGATGAATACAAATCATTTTTTGATGATTTTTATTAAATTGAACCATGTTTAAGCGTAAAGAAATAGAAAATACAACTATGGCAAATTCACACACACAAGAAACGAATTTAATTATTGCAGGAACCAAGCTGCTAGGTGACATTGTCACCGACAACAATATTCATATTGAAGGAGAAATCCATGGAAATATAGCATGTAAGGGTAAGGTAACAATTGGTAGCTCAGGTCGTGTCAAAGGGAATTTAAATTGCCTAACCTGTGAGATTTACGGTAAAATTGATGGTGAATTAAAAGTTGAAGACCTACTTACCTTGAAAGAGACCTCAAGAATCCATGGAAACATTGAAACACTTAAGCTAAAGATTGATGAAGGATCCTTCTTTGAAGGAACGTGTAAAATGTCTTCTGCTTTGCCTGATATGAGCGACGTATCCGAATTAGAGTTGAATGAAGAATAAACAGCCTTCGCTGAAGAGGAAAGCGAACAAGTATGTTAAGTTTTCGTCTTTAGGCATTCAAATGGGTTTGATCATATATTCATTTACTTGGGGAGGGATGTTTTTAGACGAACGTTATGAAATGTCGACTCCTTGGTTCACTGTCGCTTTATCTTTGACTGGCGTTATAGGTTCTCTGACACTTATCATAAGAGAGGTTATCAAAATGAATAAAGACGATGATTCGGAAAAGGTTTAAAGGCTTACTTTTTTTGTATATAACCCTTCTTTTTGCTTTTGTGGTAACATATGTATCCCTTCCTGATCTTTCTCAATCTGACAACATCCTGAATTCAGTTTTCCTATTGGTCCTTTATACCTGTTCTTGGTTATTTGTTCATGTCGGAGTCCGGAACAATCCAAAAAGATTCGTTGTAAACTTTATGATTATGACCGTTATGCAGTTTCTGGCTTTTTTGACTTTTGAGCTCATTTTGGTTATGAAGCATGCTCCATGGATTCAGGTAGTCCATGCCTTAGTACTTTGTGTTATACTCTTGATCATTCAATCTATTGGACTTGCACAGTCGGTTAAATCATAGTTTGCGTATAAATTTCTCAAACAGCGATGAAAGTCCTTCGAATGACGAAAAACTCAGGGCTTCATAGGTATCATAAACATCATGGTAATTTTGATTATTACCCATGGTATAGATGAAAAACCCAGGTACGCCTTTTTCAGTAAAATGATGGTGGTCGGAATTAGCTGCTTTTCCTCGAGCTTTAACAGTGAGAACAGCTGCCATTTTCTTATTCAGTTTTTGAAGTTTTTTAAATTCTTTTTTAAATATTCTTCCATTTACTGCCGTAATTCCTTTCTCTCCACTGCCCATAATATCCATGTTTAGCTGAAATTTAATTTTATCTAGAGGTATTACAGGATGCTCAGAAAGGTGTTTTGATCCCAGTAGTCCAATTTCTTCACCAGCAAAGGCGACGACCATTAAATTGATGTTTCTTAAGGGTTTATTTTTAAACTTTTCGGCTACCGAAAGCATCATTGCAACGCCGCTTGCATTGTCATTACCACCTGGAAAAAAGGTTTCTGAGCCAAGTCGTCCCAAATGATCATAATGGGCAGTAAGCATAATTGTTGCTTTTGCTTTTTTGCGTGCTTCAATAATACCAATAACATTTCGAGCTTTATGGTTCTTTATAAATTGATTGTGAATATTTATGCTAATCTCTTGGCCATTTGTTTGATTTAAAAGTGAAGATGATTGAATCTGAAGATGAGTTGAGCCATGTGCTATTGGACTCACAGACCAAGTAAATTTTTTATTTACAAGTTCTATGATTGGTTTAAATTGGGCATATTGGCTGATGAGATAGCTGATATTCCTGCTCTCATCCAAAGAGTAATTCAAATTTTTAACAATAAGAATATCATTTTCTTTCAAGTCAAACCAACTAATATCTCCTTTAGTTATGATTTCTAAGAATTCTTCTCCAGAAACAAATTTGGAATAAAAAAATGTTGGATTACACGGGGATTTAGTACAAGTTCCTGAGGAAGCAGCTGTTGCTACATAATCTTGTCCAGGAATAAGTTTTTGTCCCGAAAAAAAAACATCGCAGCTATCTGGGAACGTGTTCACGCTGAAGCTGAAAGACTGGAAATAATTGTCCGAAATGGGAGCTATCCCCATTTGCGCATAGCTTCTTGCAATATATGCTGCCGCTATTGAATCTCCACCTCCGACATATCCTCTTCCGTGAAATCCCGGAGCGCACATGGCTTTTGTAAATCGCTTGTAGTCAAAATCACCTTGCGCATTTAACTGACAAAACGATATAAGGCATAAAATATATAAGTACTTATTCATTTTTTAAATCAAAGCATTTTTCGTCTAATTTACATTAAAAAGTCGTTTTTTTTGAATGTATTCAGTCCCTTTATTTACCTAAAGTTGTTATCTTGTTCCATATCTAAGGGTTACAACATTTGCTTTTTGAGATGTGGCCGAATAGTTTAAATAAACACCTATGTTTTTAGAGCAATTTCCAATACAGAATAGGTCCAACGGTTGGGTTGAAGTTATTTGTGGATCTATGTTTTCTGGAAAAACCGAGGAACTTATAAGGAGATTGAGGCGTGCAGAGTTTGCCAAGCAAGATTTAATCTTATTCAAGCCATCAGTTGATAAAAGATACAGTGAAAATAATGTTGTCAGCCATAGTGGCACTGAATTCAATGCAGTGCTCGTTGCGAGCTCTCAAGAGATATTAAATAATGTTGAGAATCAAAAGGTTGTGGCTATAGATGAAGCACAATTTTTTGATGACCAGCTTGTCGAGGTTGCGTCTGAGCTTGCTGGACGTGGAATTAGAGTAATACTTGCTGGTTTGGATATGGATTATACAGGTACACCCTTTGGTCCAATGCCAGCTCTGCTGGCATCTGCAGAATATGTTTCTAAGGTCCATGCCATATGTGTGTCATGCGGTAACCTGGCCCAATTTTCAAACAGGTTAGTGGCTGACACCGATCAGGTAATGCTCGGTGCAGTTGAAGAATACCGTCCACTTTGCAGGTCATGCTTTAACAAATCCTCAACGTGAATCTACAGCTTACAATAGGTCAGCTATGTAAAATTTTTGAACTTGAGGATAGTACTCAAGATCACGCTTTGGTCGTAAATGAAGTTGTTTATGACACAAGGACCCTTGTCCATGGTAGTGGTAAAATGTTTTTTGCCTTAGAGGGTAAATATCGAAACGGAGCTTCATTTATTGAAGAAGCTTATCGAAAAGGTGTTCGTGTCTTTGTTGTCCAAAAAAAGCCTAATAAAGCATACCTTGATGCGGTTTATCTGCAGGTCAGTGATCCTTTAGACGGGTTAATGAAGCTTGCGAAATGGCACAGAGCACATTTTGAGATTCCGATAATTGCGATTATAGGAACCCACGGTAAGACTACAATTAAAGAATGGCTCGGGGATTTATTAAAGCGAAAGTATAGACTTGTAAAATCTCCAAAGAGCTATAACTCTAAATTAGGTGTTGCCCTTTCTATATTGGAGCTCCATTCATCTGCAGATATAGGTGTTTTTGAGCTTTCAATTTCTCTTCCACATGAAGGGAAAGTATTCAATGAAATGTTGGCTCCAACTCATGTTGTAGTTGGTCATATTGGTGATAAGTATAACGAAAATTTTTCTGAAAAGAATGGTAAAAAGATAGAGTACTTCAATTTCATAAAAGGGTGCAAATCAGTTTTTCAGCTTGAATCTAAACTCGATGATTTCTTGTCGGGAAATAAAGGGGTGATAAAACTTTCATCTTCTGGCTTTCAATCATCACTTGCAAAATTGGGTTTTCTAGATCAACTAAAAGAAGAAAATGCCATCATGGCGTTGGGTGTAGCAAGCTATTTTGAAGTTAAGATTCCGGAACATATCCAATTTTCAGATATTGCAATGCGACTTGAAACTTTTGATGGGATTCATGACTCACTTGTGATTAATGATACCTATAGCTTAGACAAAGAATCCTTGGAGGCGGCCTTGCAGTATCAAAGCACACTTGCTAAGTCTAAAAAACGAGTTTTGTTGTTACCAAAAGAGGTCACAATCCCCATGCAAGAGATAGATGCCTTAATTGAACGTTATGCGCCTTTGAAATGTCATTTTTCAGATGAATTAACGCTAGAAGAATCGTCTTTAAATAACGCGGTCGTTTTAGTAAAGGGAAACGCAGGGTCGTCAATGAATAATGTAGCGCACCTACTTAAACTTAAGCAGCATAGAACTCAAATTAATGTCAACTTGAGTACTTTGAGAAAAAATATTCATACCCTAAAAGACCTTCTTCCTGCGCAAACAAAAAGTTTGGTAATGGTAAAAGCCAATGCTTATGGGACAGGAATGAAAAGAACCGCGATATTTATAGAGGAATTAGGTATTGATTATCTAGGTGTAGCTTATACGGATGAAGGTGTACAGCTTCGAAACTATGGGGTCAAGTGCCCTATTTTGGTGATGAGCCCCGGCCCTGATGATTTTCATGATTGTATAGAGTATGACTTAGAGCCAGCAATTTTTTCATTAACGCTTCTAGATGATTTGGTGCGCACTTTGATTTTGAAAAAAAGAATGGCTTTCCCAATACATCTTAAAATAGATTCAGGAATGAATCGTCTGGGAATTGAGCCTTCTGAGATCCCAAGTTTTATAGATATCCTTCACTCCCAACCAGAGCTTCATCTGAAGGGGGTTTATTCTCATTTTGCTGAATCAGATAACCAATTAGATCCTTCTTTTACTAAACATCAGTTGGATGTATTCCTTGGTGTATGCGAAATGTTAAGCAAGCATGTTTCATACCCCTATATTAAACATATGGCGAATTCTGCAGCGATCATTAACCAACCGAAAGCCGCGTTAGATATGGTTCGAATGGGGCTTATTGTTTATGGAGTAGCTGATCATTTAAGTGCCAAAAAAGCCCTTGAGCCAGTGATTGAGTGGCGAAGTGAAATTACGCAGATAAAGTACCTTTCTAAAGGGGATACGGTTGGCTACAATAGAGCGTTTTTAGCAAAAAAAGAGACTACTATTGCAATTGTTCCGGTGGGTTATGCCGATGGCTTCAGACGATCTTTAGGTAAAGGTAAAGGGACTGTTTTTATAGGAGGAAAAAGTTGTAAGACAGTTGGAAACGTATGTATGGATATGGTAATGGTCGATGTAACAGGATTAAAGCTTCAAGAGGGCCATACAGTAGAAATTATAGGTGAAAACCAATCTATTCTTGATTTTGCTGCGCAATTGAATACAATTCCATACGAAGTTTTAACCGCTCTTTCATTGAGGGTTCACCGAAATTATGTCTTAACTTAGCAACTTTAATTTCTTTTTATGAAAAATCTCCTAGCATTACTTTTTATTTCATTCTTTATTTCATTTTCCTTTGATATTTACGGCCAGGTTGAATCTACAGATTCTACGTTGCGTTTAATAGAAAAAAATGATGGCACAAAATATATTGCAATTATTCTAACTGATGATGCAAGGGAGTTACTAATTGAAACGAAAACAATAGGTAAAATATACATTCTTAAGTCAGAAGTAAAAAGAATAACCTTGATTGAAAATACAGATGTAATAAAAAATGGAGAGCTTCTTGAGGAAAGCCCTTTTTCAACCCGATATGCATTTACCAATAATGCATTACCGATTAAACGTAACGATCATTATGCAATGGTCAATTTGTTCGGTCC
>MDSY01132821.1_pt1 | contig 50920 bp, 52 predicted proteins | sample 811131 | NCBI WGS metagenome assembly MDSY01 (sample SAMN05326643, study PRJNA326480) | marine metagenome | isolation source: seawater | place: Atlantic Ocean: South West | collected 2010 | reverse complement strand
TTATGATTGGTGGATTTCCTTCAACAGGTGCTCCGGTAAACCCTTTCTATGGAACAATTGGAGAAGTAAAAGTATTCAAAGGTGCAATTACAAATACTACTGATATTGCAGGATTAGATGTATATATCGAATATGGTCCGATTCAAACACTATACCATACCATAGACAAGGTTAATGATAGACATGATGATTATATTTCTAAATTATTGCCGACAGTTGAAAGAAATAAGATATCGACTTTAGATAATTCAACGAATTTATTAGATTATGATACTACAATTAACTATTCAATTCAGCAGACTTATACTCTAATGTCTCATTTTACAATTGATGCAAGCATATATATAAGTTCTAATAACTTTGGAATAATATCTCCGACTGGAATAATTTACCAAGTTCAAACTGCTACAAGGCAAATAGTATTATATATGTCTAATAAGTTTGGAACTGAGAATTTTGGTAAATTGGGCTGGTCGACGCCGATGAATTGGACAGATATATCATATTGGGCTTTAGATGAATCTGACAATAGAATTATTGTCGCTTCTTTTCATGGCACATATTACAATTATATTAAAATAACTTTTGATGGTACATTTGAACCAGGTAGTGGAAAATATGAATATACTGCGGCTTCTGGGCAAAACAACGGCGTTGCACCATCTGCTTATACTGACCAATCACAATTAGTATCAGACTATAATGGTGCCGAAGATGTTGTAGGAAGTTCTCGTGATTTTCAGAAAGGGGCTAATTTTGATAATATAGTGCAACCACAAAATTCAAAACTTAATATTCGGATTAGTGATATACCAGAAGTAGGCATTGTACCAATATTGGGAGCTGGTGGTATATCTTCTGCTATAACAAGTGGTAGTCCCTCTGATAATGAGGTTCTTCTAACTGTCCATAATAATGCCACCATAAACAATACTCATATGCTCTTTAATAATATTCAGGGAGATGAGGATGTAGCAGGGTTTGGCGGCGATAATAGTGTTAATTCTGGTAATGTAGGGACCAATGGTGGTGAAGCTTGGTTTCAGATGGAATTTTCAGGACCAAAATACGTTACATCGTATAAAATGTGGCCAAGAGCGGGTGGTAACCCGCCCGCTGGAGGTCCTGCAGACCATCAAGCAAAATATATGCCTAAAAATTTTGCATTATATGGTAGCAATGATGGTGTGTATTTTGTATTATTAGATCAACAAACAAATCAAACACATCCTGGAACGAATATAAACACTGTATTGGCTTCTGGAATAAACGCTGGTGGGTCTGGTGGTGGTAGTAGAACTTGGTCAGTAAGTGAAGCAGAATCTCTAGGATATTCAAGTTGGGGCTCTCCTAATTATATTATATCAACTCCTGGGTCTTATAAAATATACAAGTTCTCTGTTACAGCAACGGCATGGGATAATTCTACTATAATGTTGAGTGAATTTGCTTTATATGGCATAGAAGATAGTAGAAGAAATATTTATGAATATAATGTTGAGAATTTGAATAATAAATGGCTTCACTTAGTGAATGCATTTAGTCCCGATTATATACCCCGATTGTGGATTAATAATACAGAAATAATGGGAAATGCAACACTAACTCAACATAACGATACAACTATAAATGATGACGAAGAAGATTTAGTTGCCTTGAAATTTGGTTTATGTGATGCTAAATATTGTGCATTTACATATGATGCAACCGGATTTATTTTAGATGGAAACAATGTTATTGATTTAGGTAATGAGTTCGATGTAATTTCTGCCAACATATTAGGAAATAATTCACGTACAATTATTGCAACAATTAATGTAAATAATATTAGTAGTTCAGGGTATGTTTGGAGTTATGGTAATCACGGAAGTGCTTATGAATTGTTTGGCTTAAAACTAAAATCCGTTTCTGGTACCTATCGATTAGATATAATTGTATGGGATTATGATTGGGAAACTGATGTGTATATTCAAGGACAAGTAGAAACTACAATTGCTGTTAGTTACGATGGTCCATCTAAAACTGCCTATATATTTATAAAGAATCCAACAACAGGATTATGGGAAATAAAGAGCCACACTTTTAGCAGTCAAATAAATACAACTCACGGAGCAGGGTTTACAATTGGAGCACTTGTAACGAATACAAGTGGTAATTATTTAGAATATTTCAAAGGAGAAATTGGTGAAGTGATAATATATAATCATAGTGTTACAAATGCGAATTTTTATGGAGAAAATGCGAAACTTCTTGATGCACCATCATATAATTCGATGCCATGGAATTGGTCTGAAAATTTTTCATATTTTTCATCAGGATTTTCAAGAATAAGAAATGTTAATATATTGAATGGGTATTCAGCTGATTCTAATGCAGTAAAACAATTATATGAGAATTCGATTGGTCCAGCCTATGTTATTTTGTACAGAGATTCCGTCGGCGCCGGAGCTATAGCTGCTGGCGAGAATGCCATCAATATAGATATACAGACTTTAAACGCTTATGATAAAGATGATAATCTTATTACACCAGTAGATTATGAACAATTAGGAGGTACAAGTACCTACCCAATGTCAAATGCAGTTGAAGGCACAAACAATGGTGGCTATGGTTTTTGGAGTACAAATGGAGTCAATTCAGGTGCTACAGGTAAACATGGTGGATGGATAAAATATCCAGAAATGCCATATCGTATTGCTATTGTTATGAGAAATGAGGCTGGGGCGCATCCCTGGCGCAAACCGGCTTTCTTAAAAACAAGCTATGTAGAAGTTGTTGGAACCAATTATACAAATTGGGAGACAAAATATGAGTTTATTGATTCCCTTGGACAGTTTGGAACAGGGGATGATCTGCCAGCGGATTTTGGTATTATGGCACATAATCTTATAGGAATTGGGGGTTCAAACTCTGACACGCATTGTTCGATTGATTCATGGGGACTTATGGGCGATGGTACCATTCTTCTTTACAATAGGACTTATGATACGCATGGTCGTTTTTGTAGAATTTATTTAGCTGGAGATACAGTAACCGGTGCAGCTAGGTATCGTACTCATGACACACCTATATATAATAGTCTTACCGAATTAGTGAACGGATACAACACATCCTCTTCACTACAAAATTACGTTTATTTCACAAAAGGAGCTGATTTTGGTAGTATTCTTTTCGATAACCCATCGTCATATGACATAATTCTTGAGGGTTTTCGATTTAGTTACAAAGGTTTATTACAGACGGCAGTTGATGCATGGTGTAGCGATAGATTATCTGCAGAGAATATTTACGGACATATATCTGATTGGAATACACGTGATATAACTGACATGAGTAATTTATTCGACAATAAGAATACTTTCAATGATGATATTTCTAGATGGGACGTTTCTAACGTAACAACCATGACTGCAATGTTTGGAAACTGTACCGTTTTTAATCAGCCACTTAATAGTTGGAATGTATCGAATGTGGAATCGTTTAGATGGATGTTTTATAATTGTTCTGATTTCAATCAACCGCTTAATAATTGGGATACATCAAGTTTGATAGATATAGGTTATATGTTTAGAGGTGCAACTTCATTTAATCAGAATATCTCTAATTGGAATGTATCGAATGTTTTACATTCAGAGCTGCCATGGCACGAAGGGTGTCCAATAGATGATGCGAACAAGCCTGCTGGCTTGTAGATATATAAAAAATGAACAATAACTGGAATAGACTATAATAATATAATAGAATGCGAGAAGTAAGAAGATTGGTTTCAACAAGATTAAAATTAGTGGAATTACAGGAAATATGTATAGGGTTGGGTATTTCCAGCGACGGTAGAAAGAAAGATTTGTTAAAACGTATAAATGACAAAATAAACAGTGGAGATGAATCTAATATTACAGATATAGGTGAGTTAAATTCAGAGGATTTAGATAGAATTTCTGATCCGAATTTTCGCACTTTTAGAGAAGAACAAGATAGAGAATATGAAGAAGGTTTAAAGCAAGATAAGATAAGAGGGGTTGAAAGATTATTAGATGAAAAGAATTACTCGGATATTTCGGTATCGGATATGAAGTTATATCTGGATTCGAAAAACATATGTTATAGAGGTGCGTTGGAGAAGAGTGATTTGATAAGTTTATTGACAAAAAGTGTTATTGAGAGAGATATGAATGAGTCAGAGAAAGTGTCTGAGGAAGAGAATAAATTAGAAGATGAGGACGTAAAATTGAGTATTGATGAATTAAGGTTAGCAAGACTAAAGTTCTACAATAGTGTTCAATAATAAAACAATATAAGTATTCAAAAAATATTTAAAAGAATGGATGTAAACGTAGATAAATTTGCAGCCGCGATAGGTCAGATAATGGGAGTGAATGATCCATCTGAACTTGCGGGTTTGTTTACAGGACAGCAGCCTCCGAATAATGATATGAATGATGTACAAAAAACCATTGCAAGTGTTTGTAGATTAATGTCCATAATATTTAAAGCAAGTAAGAATGTTGGTAAAGAGGATAATATTTCAGGTGAAAATAATGTACAAGGTTCAAACGGTTTACAGGGGCTACAAGGAGCACAGGGTCCACAAGGTAGACAAGGAACGCCTGGGCGTCAAGGTGTTCAAGGTGAGAAGGGTGTTCAAGGTGAGCAGGGTCCACAAGGAGATGAAGGACCTCAGGGGATTCAGGGGATTCAGGGTGAAAGAGGTATAGAGGGTCCACGCGGATTTCCTGGTGCGGATGGATTAAGAGGTAACGATGGGGATTCATTTTTTAATTTAGAAAATGGAGTTGTTGGTATTAAGGAAAAGATTTCTGATATGGAGATAAATTGTAGTAATAAATTTGTTGTGAGTTCAAATAATATTACAACAAATGGTGTAAATATTTCTTCTGGAAGATGTGAGAGTTATATGTATGAATGGGCAGATGGGAATGAATCTGGAGAGAATAGGTTGGGCAGAATAGTATATTTAACGAATGATGGTAAAATAAAATTGAGTGATCAAACAGATATTTTAAGTGATAAAGTTCAGCCGATTGGAGTCGTTTCAAGTATATCTGGGGTAGTATACAATTCTTATCCAACGTATTGGAGGGGTAAATATGTGACGGATGATTATGGAAATATAAAGACGAAGACAACGTATAAATATACAAATAAGAAGGGGATAATAATTCAAAGTACTCGTCGCCCGTCAAAAAAAACCTCCTATGAGATAGTAGAAAGAAACGAGGTAAGTCCGGATTATATTCCTGAAAAGGAATATGAAAGTAGATATGAAAGAAAAGAGTGGGGTTGTATTGCTTTAAGAGGGAGTGTTCCTGTAAAGATTCTGCCTTCGGATGAGCTGGATGATAGGTGGATTATAACAAATATGTTGAATGAAACAGAAAATATTCGAAATGTTTTAATTAGATAATATTTATTCTAATTCTTCAAATGATGAGATAAATTTGGATATTATAGTAGAGAACCATTTAAGACCCATAAGTCCATATGTCTTGTCTGTAGAAGCGATATCTAAAGATACTTTAAGGGTTGAAACAAGATCTGTGAGTTTTATTTTTGTATTTTTGAGGGGATTGACAGTTTGTAAAATATTAAAAAATAATTTTGATTCAACTGGTTTTGAATCATATATTGGGTCATTAATTGTGATGAAAGAGATATCTTTATAACATTCTATGATATATTTGAAATAATCTTGATTGTAAATTCTACAAAGTTGAACAAATGTAAAGAATTCTGAAACTTTTTTAAGTTTATCTAAAAATTCGTGAGCTATTTTGTTGCCCTTTGCATCGGGAATGTCTGGTGTATTGGGGAGATGTTTGTATGTTTCACCGATAATAATGTTACCTCTAATAAGGTTGATTTTGGCTTTACCGTTAAATAGATCAAGTAAATTATATGCGAATTGAATGATAGTCATTGGAATTTTAGAGTTGGAAGGTTGATATAAAGGAGATATGATTGGTTTGATATTATCTTTAGAAGAATTGAAAATATTAATTTTTTGATCATGTAGTTGAATTTCTTTATTAGAAGATAGTTCAAGAATATGTGATAATCTAAGTTGAATAATCTCAAAATTGCTGAAGGTAGTATGAATATCAATATTAAGAGAATCAAATCCACAACAAGGTCCAAAAACATTGTTAACTGAATTTTCAAATTTGGCAAAGTGTGTTGATTGTAGTAATTGTAAAGGTTCTACAATATCGGTAAGACATACCCAATTACCATTTTCTTTTTTTTGTAAATATTGGAAAATGTATGAAATATCTTCTAATTGTTTATCGATAATAGCTAAGAGTTCTTTTTTACAATTAAGGCTATATGATAAACTGTTAACTTTGTGTACAAAATTATCGGCTTTAAATTCGAGATCATTAATAGCATCATAGCATCGTTGATGTTCAAATTGAATAGCTAAATTTTTTTGCTCTTTAATGTTGTTAAGTAAATATTCCAAAGTGTATTGTTTATCATCAACATAGTATATATTTGGGGGTAATTGGCTTAGTAATCTATTTTTAAGGTCATATGAACTATTAAGAGTGTAATAATGTTGATCTGATTTATTATTACCCCAAATATGTGATATTGTTTTAGATGCCTTAATTTTAATACGGCTATGAAGACCGAATAGAATAGATCTAAAGACTAATCCGTGATTCATAGAGCCAACAATGATATCATATCCATATATTTGGTATAATATAGGGGACATAACGTGAAGAGAATAAGAAATCATGAATAATATTTCATCATAAATGCGATTCCAAAATGTATTATCCCATTTAAGTTCTATAGCAATAATTTCAATTTGTTTAGTTAACCATACTTCAATTACTTCATTACATGAATTAAATGGTAATGGAAAATTGGATGGTTCAAGCTTAGGGAGTATACTGTCATCGGGTATAGGAAAAGATTTGTAGAGCTCGTTATCATAATTATTATTTATAGTTGCAAAGTATCCTTTATCTGTTTCATTTATTTGCAATTGTCTCAGTATATTAATAGCAATAAATAGGGGGTTAGTAACATTATTATTAGAAATCCATTTTTCATTAGAATAAGCAAACCAAGACATAATAAGAGACTGGTGCCAAATATCTGGTACATTTTCTTGCATTTTAGAGATAGATGATAGTTTACCCGTTTTGTCTATGATACACTCATTATTGTCAATATCATTCGTAAAATCTATTTGGAAATTTCGAATAGCTTCAAGTTCATCAGAATGTTTGAAATTTTTATGAGTGTATTGTTGAGATATATGTATATTTAAAGAGTCTCTGTTAAGTTCGAGTAACTGTTCAAATGTTGAGACAAATGTATCTTCTTTACTATTATCTACCTTAGAATTGTCATAGCCTCTCCAATTATAACCTAAAAGTTTAGACATTGCCATTACTTATATTGTTAAATATATTTCTTGTATAATTACTAAATCTTTACATGAAAATGTAAAAAATAAAATGGTGTATCATAACATGAATTATAGATACCAAAATAGTGAATATATTGAAAATGGTTTAGATATTAATAATAAATTAACAGGTATGTATGAGGTGAATAATAGTTATAAACAAGTTGAGAAATATTGGCTCGATTTTAAAAACATAGATAGTGAAGATATAGTCTTTGTTTTTTTGGATATGATGGATCAATGGTTAAGAAAAATTCTAATGAATATCCCCAAAAAAGAGCGTATAGTTAAACTTGAAAGATTTTTGTATAGATGGAATATATGGACAGAAACAAATTTAGAAATGGATAATCAGTTCTACTTATATGACATGTTAACAGACATGTCAGTTTCTTCTAATACTTCTGAATTATTTGTAAATTTCAAAAAATTGTATTGTATTTTTACAAAGTGTTCATGTGAACAGTCAATTGATTCGGTTTATGAGGGAGATTTAGCGTCTGTTTACTTGAGTGAATTTATAAATTTGATTGTTAAAAATCTAAATAAGATGTCTATATTCTGTGAATATAGAAACATGTTACTCGATTCAGAGAAGTTTGAAAATTTATTTTCAAGTATAGCGAAGAATTCCAGTAGAAGTTTTATGGGTAATACAATGAATAAAGACAGTAACAACTATAACAAAATGGATATAATTTTCCGTTCAAATGAAAGAGTATTTGAAGAGTTTTATGGTAATATTGTAGAAATGGCTATAGCACTTCGTATGATATCAAATGAGATGAGGGGTGATATTGAAATGATACATTCTATAGCAACGATTGTATTTGAAATAGGAAGTTCTTCATCAGATATTTCAAAGCGCGATATTGAGTTGTTTTTAAAAGGAAGAGATAGGGTTTATATGGGTACAGATAAACATTTGAAAAGTGTATTTTTGAATAAGTCAATATCAAATGTGATTGATAGTAGAATTGTAACAATACAAAAATCATTGAAAGGTTTGGCATATCCTCCTGTAGAGAATATGTATAGGATTCTTTCGGAGACGATATTAATACCACCAAAATTAAAGGGGTTGAAAGATGGTCAAAATAAAGTCATTATAGATAGAGACGAATTAAGAAAAATCTTTATTAGAATGTATCAGTCGCCAGAAATTCGTGGAGATAGTCTTGAGTCATTTTTAAGTGATTATGTCAGTGTATGTATAGAATATAAAAATAGTGACTTATATAAAAATAGAATAGAGCCTCGTATAAATGATACTTATTCAAAGGTGAATATGTATACAATAGACAATAGCTGTGTTTTCACTCAATATATTGAATCAAAGATAAAAAAGAGGGGAATTTAAATAGTGTATATTTGTAATGTATGACGTATCCATACATTTACCGAATGACAAAAATATAGATGAGAAGGAACTCATATCGGTAATAAAAAATCATTGTAATAAGTTGAAAATTATCAAGTCATTTGAATATACAAATTCAATTGAAAATTTAAAAGAAAATATAACATATTCTTTGGAACTGAATATTCCAAATATTTCACAGGAAAAAGTGGATATAATTCAAACAATACTAAAAACACGTTATCATATTGAATTTGAGTCAGGTATTCAATTAGTATGGGTTGACCCTATACTTTCGTGTGTTTAGTTAATTTATCCACTACAAGATTCGCAAACAGGCTCTTCTTTTGGAGCAATTGTGAAAGATTGAGCTTTTGATTGTGGTCTTGTACGCAAATAGTATACACCAGTTTTAAGTCCTACTTTCCACGCATGAAACAACATAGACGTAATAATATTGAATTTAGCTTCCTTAACAAATAAATTCAAACTTTGCGATTGGCAAATAAACTTCCCTCTATCCGCAGCAAGATCAATGAGGACTCTTTGAGAAATTTCCCAAACAGTTTTATAAGTATCTTTAATAAATTGAGGTATTTTAAGGTGTTGTATACTTCCATCATTCTCAAGAATAGAGTTTTTAAGATCGTGATTCCAGATATTAAGAGATTCCAGATCTTCTTGAAGATATTTATTCATTAATACAAATTCTCCTGCCAGAGTACGTCTTACATAAATATTAGAAGTAATTGGCTCAAAGCATTCGTTATTACCAAGAATTTGAGCAGTAGATGCAGTAGGCATAGGAGCAACAAGAAGAGAATTCATAACACCATGTGTGGTAACTTCTTTACGAAGAGAATCCCAATCATATTTTGGTTCTTCTTGTGAAGGTGTTACTCCCCACAAATCAAATTGAAATTCACCATTTTGTAATGGTGAACCTTCAAATGTTGAATATGCTCCTGGAAATTTAGAAGTATTTGTTGTAGTTTTTTTCTTTTCAGCTTTTTTCTGAGACATAGTCATTGATTCTTGAACTGCAGCATAATAAATCGTCTCAAATATCTTGTCATTTAGAAATTTAGCGCGAGCGCTATCAAATCCTATGCGCATTATCATGAATACGTCTGCAAGTCCTTGTACACCAATTCCGATTGGTCTGTGTCTAATATTAGAGCGTCTTGCACTTTCAATAGGATAAGAGCTTTTGTCAATAACACGATTCAGATTTCGGGTTAACTGTCGAGTAATATTCGCTAATTCTGTATAATCATAATTAACTGGAAATTTTTCTGCAAAATCTGTGAATCCACCAAACCATTCTCCTACATAAATCTGAGGATACTTATTCCCAACTTCTGGTGCAGGTAATTGTTCATATACATAATCAAGTTCCCATCTATCACACCAAGCTTTGGCAAGATAGCAATACGGGCATTTAGGAATACCAGTGATTCTAATTTTTTCAGGAACATTTGGTTTAATAACACATGCTGGTAAACTAATACTTGCAAGATTACAGACAGCAGTTTCATCTTTTGATGTATGTTCAACAATTTCACAACATAAATTAGATGACTTAATCGTACCAAGATTTTTCTGATTAGATTTCTGATTACAACTATCTTTAAACAGAATGTATGGTGTTCCAGTTTCTGTCTGACTTTCAAGAATACTGAACCAGATTTCCTGAGCCTTGACTTGTTTACCAAGTCCCATAGATTCATATTTTGTATATAGCTCTTCAAATTCATCACCATATACATCAGATAAACCAGGACATGAGTGAGGACACATAAGTGTCCACATTGCATCTTCTTGAACTCTTTTCATAAACAAGTCTGGAATCCACATAGCATAAAACAAATCTCTAGCCCTTTGTTCTTCAAATCCTTGATTTTTTCGTAATTCAAGAAATTCATGAATATCTAAATGCCACGGTTCCAAGTAAATCGCGAAAGATCCGTTTCTTTTTCCCCCTCCATTATGTACAAGACCTTGATGAAGCATATAATCATGTGTTTTTTCCATCTGTAGATCATACAGAGTTCCAGAATAAGATTCTTCAGTAATAGATTTAATACGCGACATTACAAAAGAGCTTCCAGAATCGTCTTTATAAGTAAAGAATTTGAAGAACTGTCCGTCGTTTTTTGTATCAATTAGTTTAGTAATCAATTCAATTCTAGGAACACGAATACAATAACTAAGTTTTCTATTCGTAATAGTTCCTCTTTTTGTTTCGTGACTTTCTCCAATTCTATCTCGAGTATATCCGCTTGAAGGAATACCCATGCGAAGTAGAATGAATCGAAAACATTCGCACAATTGTCGGGATGTAGTATCAAACGTAAGTTCTTTTTCACCATTACATCCATCAGTATCAATTAATCCTTTTAGAATGTATTGAATCTTTTTTGTTGGTAGGTGAATCCATCTTTTAGAAATATGTTTTTCTTTATTTGAATCATAAATATCCGAGTATCTAAAGGGTAATGTAGTGCTTTTATTCCATCGAATTCTTACCGAATCGGAATTATCTTTCGATTCTTCAATAGAATATTCTGTATAATTATTTTGGAAATACTCTTCACATTTTTCCAGAATGTGTTGTTTGGTAGTGTGATTTAACGAAATGTATCCATAATCTTTGTCATTTGATAGAGAACCATCACCCAGAATAACACCATAAATGTAACAATCTTTCTCACTTAGTGATGAGTCGTCTTTTTCGTATTTTGGAATGCTATAAATCATCATATCATCCTCGTTCAAGTCTTTTACTTCTTTCCATTCCATCTTAATAAGTTTTTTATCAAGGCGATTTTTAATTACATCATAATTTACTCCTTTCTTTTGATTTGAAAGAACAAATACTGGATGTTCTCCAGTTACTTTCAGAGAGTCAATACAATGCATTGTATTAATATTATAAACTGTGCCATTATAGGGGTGTTCTAATACTTTTTTAATAGTCTCAATATTTCCCGTTGAATTATAAATTTGTGTATTACCTTCTACAACATCTTGTATAGCCAATGGTCCATCGGTTGTATAAATATATGTGTTTGGTGTTACACATTGATCAACGTAGCGGGCAGTATTGTTAAATACACGTAACATAGGTACAATACCATTTGAAATACCCGTACCACCAGCGATTTCAGCACCTCTAGCACGAATATCGTGGATATGAATACCAATTCCTCCAGAATTTTTAGAAATAAGTGCTGTGTCTTTTAGGGCATCATAAATACTACTAATACTATCTGAATTAATACCCATGAGGAAACAGGAAGCTAGTTGACCATTAACAGTACCCGAATTGAATAATGTTGGTGTAGCATGAATACATTTCTTGAGTGACAAAGCATTATAGCATTGAATGGCTGATTTAATATCAGACCCGTGGATACCAAGAGAAACACGCAAGAACATGTGTTGAGGTCTCTCTACAATTTCACCATTGACTTTCAATAGATAGCTTTTCTCAAGAGTTTTAAATCCGAAATAGTCAATATTGTAATCTCTAGAATAGTCAATAATTTGATTTAGCTTAACTTTATGTTTCATAACCGTGTTATATAGCTCTTTTGTGACAAGTTGTACTCTTTTTCCGAGTTTATTTGTACTTTCATATAGGTTTTGAATAGTTTCGCTAAATGATGGAGAAGTTCTTTTATGATGGTTTGAAATAGCAAGACGACTAGCAAGTATACCATAATCAACACATTCTGTTATAAGTCCAGCACAAGTTTGTGCAGATAATTCGTCAAGTTCATAGGTATGAACCCCAGAATACATATCACCACATACTTTTTGAGCAAGTGCAATATAATCAACTTTTAAAGTTTTTTGGTTACCATCTCCATTTACTAACTTATTTAGTCGATTAGATACTTTATCAAAAGAAACTGTTTCTTTTGATCCATCGCGTTTAATAACATGCATTACTTCCATGATATAGTTATATTTAACATTCGATATATCTTAATCATTTTTTTGCACAACTTGAATTGGAATTATAACTTAACAATATTACATTAAAAAACATACTATGCGTATTTTGTCAATCGATGTTGGTATAAAAAATTTAAGTTATGTATTAATCGAAGTTAACTCAATACGTCCTAATTTAGACTGGAAAATTATTGAATGGAAAAATGTGAATATTAATGAATCTTATACAGATCTTAACTATATTTCTTTAGAATATTTACGATGGACAAAAACAAAACTAATAGAATGCTTAACTTCATTGATTAATAGCGGAGAATTAACAATTGAAATACCGGAAAAATCTAATAAAAAGGGGTTACAAGATTTAATAAAAAAGCATTTACGTAACAAAAAGGTTAAAAAAGCAACATCTATAGAACTTCAAAAAACTGTTAAAAACGTGGCAAAACATTTTGACTCTGTTTTTTCACCGCTTTGCTGTGATGCTGTAATTATAGAAAATCAGCCATGTATGAAAAACCCACAAATGAAATCAATGCAAATGATTGTATTTACGTATTTTTGTTTGTTAAAGGATTCAAATCATATTGTTAAATGTGTTTCAGCATCAAGAAAGATGCAATTTTGTAAATCGATTGGTTGGATTGAAAATATACCGAAGGGATATTCTGAAACGAAGAAATGTTCTATTGATGTAGTTAGTAAATTATTTGGTGATTCTCCACCAGATTCTTGGATAAATTCCAAAAAAAAGGACGATTTGTCGGATGTAATAATTCAGGCGTTTGCTTATTGCGACAAACTTGTATAAACTAATACCGTTAAATAAATCATAAGATGAATGTGACAGAGGTAAGTCTTGATGATTTAGATTCTTCTGTGCCAAGTGTTTCTATAGATAAGATAGATGATACAGCGACTGATATGTCTCAACAAAATATTGATGCAATTGAAGATCTTGATCTTCTTGTAGATCCAAATAAATCAAAGTCGCCAGTACCAACTAACCCATCAATAGAAGAAGAAGCTAATAAAATTGAACAAGTTCCTATCTCTTCTCCACCACCAATAATTGATAATAAACTTGATGATGATTTAGATTTTAAAATAAGGGTTGAACGTCCTCCAGAAAAACCTACAAACTCTTTTATGTCTTCCCCTACTTTTAATCCCGTTCCAATGAGATCTGTAATAAATGATGGTGCTGAACGTCAAGAACTTTTATTCAAACTAAAACGTTTAGAATCCAGAGGTATTCCTCTTTCTAAACATTATAATACTTCATCCAGTCTTGGTGAAATGAAAGATGAATATACCCGTTTAAAGAATCAGAGAGATCTTGAAAACAGTATTAAATTTCAAAGAAAAACAATGATGGCATTTGCATCTGGTGTTGAATTTTTAAATAGTAAATTTGATCCATTTGACGTAAAACTGGATGGATGGTCTGAATCATTACACGAAAATCTTGGTGATTATGATGATGTTTTTGAGGAATTACACGAAAAGTATAAATCTAAAACAAACATTGCTCCTGAATTAAAATTACTTATGATGCTTGGTGGAAGTGCTGTTATGTTCCATATGACAAATAGTTTATTTAAGAATTCAATGCCTCAAATGGATGATATTCTTAAAAATAATCCGGATTTAGCAAGACAGTTTGCTTCCGCGGCAGTATCTTCCACGACTGAAAAAAATCCGGGGCTTGGTCATATTCTAGGTGATATGCTTGAAACAAACGCCCCTCCTACATTTGTTCCACCGCAACCAAGTTTTGTACCTGATGCCCCACCACCTCCATCAAGTACACAAATGAATGGACCAAATGATCAGGATGTTGAACGTATTCTTAATCAGATAAAGGATTTCCGTGAAGAGCCAAATCCAATCATGACTGCTGTTAAACCAGAACCGATGAATCCCGAACCACCAGCTACACGTGAAGTAAATATATCCAATAATATTCCTCCAAAAAAGAAACGAGGTCGTCCTCCAAAAAATAGAGTCGAAAGACCAGATACAAGCTCTTTTGCTCTAAATATTTAAGAATTTTGGATCTTTTATTTTTGGAGCTATTGCTGACTGAATAAAAGAATATACAACTTTTAGAACTTTTTTATATATGTGTTTTTCCAGATAATCTGGAAAAAGATCTAATTTAAAGAAACCAAAGTTAATCACCCCTATATCAATATTATCTCTGTTTTCTTCAAACCATTTTTCTACAAATGCATCTATATTAGTTGCCCATTGATTGTCAGATTCTTTAAGTTGTTCTTTTAATTTTTCATTATCTGATATCAATTTCTCAATATAAGCATTTTGTAGTTCTAACTTCTCTTCTAACTTCTCTTCTAAATTATTTTTTTCTTTAAAGGCTTTATTACAACAAGGCATGTTTTAAGTGATATTTTTCAATAATACCTAACTTTTAATTACAAGAATCTTTCAACATTCATATCTGATACTGGTATCTCAACGAATGTATTATATCCATTTGGACGTGTAACCTTTAATGGTATCTTTTTCTCGAGCAATTCCTTTTTGAAAATATCCTCTTCCTTATCACCCTCTTCGATATCGACAAAAGCTTGCATTCCATCAATTAATTGCTGAATACGTATCCCACGAATACGAGTATATTCATATTTTGTCATAATTGGTTCGTCCATACTGTTATGTATGATATAATTATACTTAAAATCATTTTTCTTAACTCATTTTTCTTGGGAAACAGATATAATTAGAATTCTATTACCTCGACGCGGTAAAGACCAAGCATCAATGTCTTGTACACATGCAACTGACTTAAAAACCCATGTTCTCTCTTCTTTTGTAGTACCTATAATTCGAAGTTTTGATTTACTATCTCTAACAGTTTTTAAAAATTTCTCTGTATTTTGTTCACGAATATATTTTAAACAAGTCTTTATAGCACCAGTTTTTCTTGTTTTTATTTCTTCCTCTTCTTCCTCTTCACCTTCCTCTTCCTCTTCTTCTTCCTCTTCCACTTTCTCTTCTTCCTCCTCTTCTTCACTATCTTCACTACATTCACTACCTTCGCTACCTTCGCTATCTTCACTACCTTCACTATCGCCCTCTGAATTCCAAGATTCTTCAAAACATCTCATTATTTCGGACTTATTTAAAGTATTTCCTCTAAGTTTTGAACTAATTTTTTTTAGAGCACTTGCAGCTATATTACCAAGAACTGCAAATCCAATATCTTCCAGAACATCATCTTCGCTATCCGAATTACAAATTGTAACAGAAACGCCAGAATGTTCGAGCGTTATTTTTGTCATTATACTTAATTCTAATCATTAATACTTAATCTTTTTTAAGAAAATTGGTTAAGAAAATTGGTTAAGAAGGTATATGAGTTGGAAAAATATTTCTCCATTTTTTTATTAGTTTTGCCAATGTTCTATTAACATTAAGCTCTGCTAGATTACTAATGGGAACCCATTGAACATGAATTATTTCATCCGTATCATTTGGACGAAATGATGGATTCCAATATCTATCGAGTGATAAGACATAATATAGAGTGTCGTAAATTGGAATGGAAAAAGTTTCATGAGCGATTGGTAAAAATATTCCAGTCTCTTCCCATATCTCTCTTTGTGCTCCTACGTAGGGCATCCTTCTCTCATAATCATATAAATGTCCCTTCGGAAGTCCCCATTTGAATTCTTTCTTATAATATGAATCTTTATTAAGTACTAAAATAATATGTGTGTTATCACGATCAAATATAATTCCCCCAGCTCTTGTAGGTATTTTCCGTGAAATATTCCGCATTTGAACTATTTATATAATAACATTTTATTCTTATTATCTCATAGCGCAAGTAGAATTGCACGTAATTCTTTTTTCTTCATACCTTTCACAATCGGCGTACCAATTTCAGTTAGCTTTTCTTTCAATTGGGCAACTGTCATAGAGTTTATATCATCTTTTGATATCCCTAATTTATTTTCAGTATTATTGTTTGGAATGTCTGAGATAGTTTCTACAGTTTCTACGGTTTCCGCGATAGTCTCTACATTTTCCGGGATAGTCTCTACATTTTCCGGGATAGTCTCTACATTTTCCGGGATAGTCTCTAAAATTTGAGAATTCGTCTCTATAGTTTCCGGGATAGTCTCTACATTTTGAGGGACTGTGTTCGGAATTTCTTGTATAGATTCTATTTCTACACTATTCATGGGAATTTTCTGTGAATGATTCATAACTTCAAATATAACATTACTTTCTCGAGTTTTTGTAAAAGCCTCTCCATTTTGCCTAAATAAATCGGCGGATATATTTTCTATACCATTGTCTTGTTCCATATGAGCTTGTTCCATATGAGCTTGTTCCATATGATCTTGTTCCATATCAGTTATTTCTTTTAATGCATTGGTTAATTCCAGATTTGTTTGTTCAAGAACACTAATCCTTCTTTTATACATTCTTCTCAAAATAAAAAAAGCATAAGCAACTAAAAATATTATAGCTCCTCCAATAATCACATTATTCGGATTATACATGGACTTTTGACACATTATTAATTTTTGAAAAAAAACACAAAACACACATTTCTATTAATATATTCTCATACCGTCAACACAAGGTATCACTTCTTCAAGAGTATGATTATATACAGGGACTGCGATTACTATTTTTTCTTCTCTGTAGCTTATCATATTTGACGTGTATACATCGCCAAGTGCAACATTAATATCATTTGTACCAATATTGCCTTCTCCGAATTGTGTGATTGGTAAAATTATATCTTTCAAAGCCATTTCAGTATATTCGGACTCATGTCTGTAAAAGGGTTTGCTATCGATAATACTATCACAGAATGTAGGCATCTTCTCTCTTTCTATATCAATTTATGTATCTTTTAATCATTTTTGTTATTTTCCTGTAAATCATAAAAATGATTGCTATATAAAATTATATACACATAAAATACCATGACAAGCAAAATGTATTTAAATCAAGTACTTCCAGTAGAAATATTCAGAATTATAGATGAATATCTATTTTACGATTTATATCCTGAAAGCAGTGAGCTTTGCGACGAGGAAGATATATACAACTTGAATTATGATAAAGAAGAAGCAATTACTGCATTTGAAAGAAAATGCAATACGATTAATGGTAATAATGGTTGGTCCGATTCTAATACTAATTTAAAGTGGTGTCATTATTGTAAAGACTACTTTGAGGGGCAGGACTGCTTCGTGAAACTGGACCCGGTCTTGGGCACCCCCACGTACTACTCCAATAGGGAGGATATTATCTTTGAGGATGATATATATGGAGCATCTCGCGACAAGACACTTGACGACCTATTCATCGACCACGACCCGAAATATTTTAATTATAAATACTATTTATGTGATTCTTGTTCAAAATATCACGAAAGGTGTAATTTCTTACTAATGTTAGGTAAACACTCACTTGAAATGAGAAAAACAGATATTCCAAATTATTTGAAAGTAATGAGAGGAGATAAAAGGTACTGGAGTTTGCCAGCGGATATATCTAATACGCACAAAATAGAGTATTTGAAACAAAAACAAAAACAAGATGATTGCATAACAGAGATGCGAGCGCGCTTCAAGACGCCACGCAGAGACATGATGAACGCCGAGCGTGAACAGAGCAGAGCAATGCACGCTTGGAACGAGGCCACCGGAGGCGGCGACGAGTGGGGGGGCATTGAGATGATAATGAGTAGCTCAGCGCGCTTGGAAATTGAGAGATTGGAGGAGGAGGAAATGATGGAGTTCGAGTTGACACCTCGTCAGATCATTAATTCTATGATTTCTGTGAGGAAGGAACACTCAAAAGGTTGGTGGCGGAAGGATCAGCGGCGTGCAGACGAACTTCGTGCTTATTCTGAAGCTTTATATTCTGAAGCATTAGATTGAAGGAATATGATGTCTAATCGAAGCGAATACATATTTTCAGTTATGCTTTGATTTTATAACTCATATTATAAATCATCTTCATAATTTTATCTCTATGAATACTCGTATAATCCTTTAAAATAACTTGTCTTGTTTCATTTCCAGATGTTGTTTTTTGACGTAAAACCCAGCCAATATATTTATCAATAAAACAGTTTATATATTCTCTATTTGTAATGCCACGATCACACTCATAATCGCACCATTCCTCATAACTTCCCATTTTTAAAACTTCAATAATATTATATTCTTCGCATAATAGGTTTATATCTTTATAAAAACTGGTTCTTATTCTGAACCTCATTTAATCTCATTCGAATCCAATTAAAATACATAGGATCAATCTGATTAAGAAGTTCATCAAACTTTTTCTGATTCTCTATTTCTTCTAGCCTCATCCGAATCCAATCAAAGTATTTTGGTTTAATTATAGTAATCAGTTCCTCAAACTTATCCTTTAGCTCGTCTGGGGGTGGAATCAAACTGATACGTAATTTACGGATTCCAATAATTTCGTTTTTATCTAAATTGTCATTTTCTTCCATTTTAATTGATATTAGTACAATTATTTTATGTTCTTTTAACAGAAGTTCATTGTAGTAATAGAATTTTAGATTGCTTGACCTCTAAGTATAAAAATAAGTATAGCAACGGCAAGAATGAATGTAAAGAAGAAAAGAATAGAGGTTACAATAATATACGGATATAAATGTGCGAATGCGTAATGAATAATAGGATCTATAAGATCTGTCTGTAAACGCATCATATTTTTCTTTTCTCTAACTTCATCAAGGGTGTGATGTAATAAATCATGTATAATTTCACGAATAATCATTCTTTGCGTTTAAATGTACAAATATTTTTTAACCATTAAATACAACCGCATGGCTTCTAATATAGAAAACGATTATGACTCAGATACCGAACTTGTTCCGGATTTTGATATGGTAGATCTAAATGATTTTAAATTAATAAAGGGAGACGAATTGGCGGGTGGTTCTTGGGAATTACCTGTAGAACATTTAAGAGATGAATCAATTAGTTTACAATTCGCACTTCCAGCATTTAAGATAAATGATGCGATTGATATTGAGACAGCATCTAAAAACGGTTTTTTCCGAGTTAAATTGGATGAAGGTAATAAAAAACACGAACAGTTTAAAAATTTTATTACTACGTTAGAAACTTGGCTTGTAAGTCAAATTATAAATAATCATAATGACTGGTTTGGATATATGTGGAAATCTGGGGGTCCTTTAGAAGGGTTTAGCCCTCCTCCGTCTTCAGCAATAAAAGAGATGTATCATCCAATGATTGATGAAGATAACATTTTCTGTTCAAGAGTCCATATTCGCAAGGGTAATTATCAAATCCAATGTATGGACACAGAACAAAACATGATAAGTTTAGATTCTATAAAGAATTGTAATGTAGTGCCTCTTGTAGAAGTCAAGGGAGTATTTATGAAACCTCGTTCATATAATCCAGATATTGTTCTACGTGGTCTTGTAACAATTCCATCTGCCAAAAAAAATGTAGAGTCACCAGCGGATTTTTGCCTTTTTCATACAGAGGATAAAAGTGATAGTTACGCATATTATGATTATGCAACAGAAGATGAAGATACTGATTGTGAGGATAATATTATTTCAACCAAACCAGTGGAGACAAAAGATATAGAGATTCCGGTGGAAAAAATAAATGATAAGGAATCTGTTCCAGTTGCAGTAGCTCCAGAGGAAATTACACCAGAAGGTGTGAAGGAAAATAATGCTACTGAAACTAATACTGAAACTAATACAGATGAAACCCTACAAGCTTTAATGCGTGCTTCTGAAGATGCAAAGCTTGCTGCGAAAAATGCGGAGGATGTTTATCAAAAGTATGTATCACAAAATGCAGCACAAAGTTAAACATATATGTCAAGATTTATGTGTAAATGCTGTAAATTTATTGGTTTTAACAAGTGGTAAATCGGGTGGCAATATGGAATTTGAATTGTTAATCTTATCTTTTAACCATAGTTTTAAGATACAGTGTCCGCTTTTTGGACTCAAAGAGATACCATGTGTTATCATATTTTTATCAATAGTTATGGATTCAGAGATTAGTCTTTCGAACCAAATTTTAGTTATGTTATTAAGTTTGTAATTTCTTGATTTTGTTTCAATTTTAATAGATATAAATCCCCCATTTCTATTTTCTGGACTTGACCAATCTGGAAAAATATCTTCTCTCATGATAAAAATAATACCTGATTCATAATGTTTCATTGTTAGCAATTTAAATACTCCCCAGAATTCTTCGGCAATTTGGGTTTTATATAAAAAAGTATAACTATCTTTATCCCATTTTCTAACTTTAGAAGAATGATACCAGAAACTCCATGATGAAATTAACTTTACCATGTACTACTTATATTACACAAAGAAACAACTTTATACTTTTTTAACTTTAGTTTTATGGATGAGGAATAGCCATACCCCAAAAATTGGATGGTGTTTTAAGAGTAAATCCACTTGATCTTAGTATTTTTTCTTGTGAGCGTGGAATTTTCAAATGACTACGATTGTAAAATCCAGGTGTCATTCTTGGTACAGGATTGGATTGATAACTTAATGTTCTGAATGGTATATTTTCACCAAGCTCTATAAATTCTGTTACTGATTCAGATTTATTAACTATTGTTAAACGTACATGTGGGGGTACTAATCTGGTTCCAAGATGTGAATAATATGCATTTGGGAAAGGAAGTTTAATGGAAAATTTATGAGACTTTGGGTGAAATTTACCAATATTCTTTGTACTTTGGTGTGCGGAAATTGCATCTGGAAATGGTAATCCTGAACCAGTATAACTTTGTCTATAATCTGGAGGTTGAGCCGCCATATATGACACATACGTGTTTTTGTCCCATTTAGCAAGTTCACATTCAAGAATTATATCATTTGGATTAGGACGGACAACATTAACTTTAATAGAAGGGAATACGTGCTTCATTAAGTATATTAAATAAAATATTACACAGATGCGCTTAGAAATCATTGATATTTTATATAAATGATTATGGAACTTGTACAAACTTTCAACAGTACTTTAAACGACTTTATTGGAAATTTAAAAAGGTGTTTTCCGGAAGAGACTAAAGAATTATCATTAATCACAATGATGCAAGATACGCGTCCTCTACAACAATTTATGAAATGTGTTATAAATAGCACTGATAAGATATCAAATAAAGACTCTACACTATTCGAATCTCCATTCATATTTATATCTGATTTTGATCTATCTGTTGTGGTTCATAAATCGAATAGTGATAATAATACTGGTGCAATATGGAAATTTTTGCAAACATTAACTTTAATTGGAACAACCGTTCGTTCAAAGTCGGCTAATTTAGAAGATTTTTTTCAACAATTTGAAAATGATAATTTTATGAATGGCGAAGATGGTATTCAGGAACAAATGATGAATATTGTTCAAAAACTGATGGAAGAAAGCAATAATATAGATATTGAAGAATTAGATAAATCGGATAGTGATAGTGAAAGTGAAAATACAGGTGATGAATCTGCTGAAAATGACTATGAGAATATGTTTAAGGATACGAAGATTGGAAATCTTGCAAAGGAAATAGCGGAGGATATTGACATGTCCGCATTTGATATGAGTGATATGCAATCACCTGATGTATCTGCAGTAATGCAAAAGCTTGTAGGTGGAGGTGGATTAAAAAATCTTGTACAAACAGTTGCAGATAAATTGAAGAAAAAAATGGCATCTGGTGATGTAAATCAGGAAGAATTAATTGGAGAAGTACATGAAATGATGGAAAAAATGCAGAGTGATAAAAAATTCAAAAAAATGTTCAAATCAAAAGATGTTAATGGCATATTTAAAGAATTTATGAAGCAAAAGGGTGAAGAAGTGAATGACGATGATGATTTTAGTGCCCTAGAAGAATTATGTAGTGATGCAGTAAAAAAAGGAGGTATACCTAAAAACATTCCGCCTCAATCAATGAGAGGAGGGAGTAGAAGAAATGGTGTTCGTAATCGCTTGAGAAAAAAATTAGAGGCAAAGAAAGCAGACGCGGATGCGACGAAAGCTTTGCTTTCTAATGATCCAACCAGAAATAATATATCAGACACACCTTAATATTGATTAAGAATATTACCAAATATTGATTCTAATTTACTACTTTTTAACCAACCACCGTGATATCCTTCTCTATAAAACACGCATTTTGGATCAAAATTGTTTTCAATAACTTCTTTATCAGCGGTATCATTCATAAGAAAATCACTATGAGAAACAAACAAATATCTCTTGTACGGATATTTAGCTAATTTTTTCTTATGTTCTGTATAGAATAGATAGTCCGTACTGTTTGCACAGCCAAATCCGATTATAGTATGTATGAAATATCCCATAATACAGTTCAATAAACGGTACTTATAACTAAGATGTATTGTACGTGAGTTTACAACATTGATAGTTCTAAATATTGATCTTTTAGTTGTAAAATGCATATCAATAACCGATCTGGAGGTTAAAAGAGGTTCGAATAGATATACCGCCCTTATATTTAGTTCTTTATTTGACTTATTCAGTATTAAATCCTCAAAACATAAATATTTTATACCACCTAAAGACCATGCAAATATATGAATGTCAAACAATTCTCTTTTTTTCAAATATTCAATTATTTCGTAACAATAATCATATTGATTGTGGCATAACGAGTGATTTAATGAAACATCACCTGGACCATAAAGAGGCAAAATAACGGTGTATCCTTTTTTAAACATTATATTTATAGCATTAAGTAGTTGTACAATTGAGCCAGATAATCCTGGAAAACAAACAATAACTTTGGAACTATTATTCGTTTCTTTGGGTACCAACTTATATATTATACATTTACCTTCATAATACTCAATATCACAAATATTTGTTAATACCTTAAATGTTAACCAATTAGTCAAACTCATCATTACCTGAAATGAAAAAGGTAAGGGAAAATGTAAATAATCATCAATGTTTTGTTCTATTTTATAAGGGTGATTATTATGTACAACTTTAATAAGAGTTTCTAAACTATTGTCATCTATATTAAAACATTCTTTCAATGTAACTAACATATCTTGTTTTTCAACACCTTCAGCACGTCTAATATCATCCTTCAATGCTTCTAAACTACCTAAACTTGGGGATTTTGAGACAACTCTCTTTTGTTTCTTAATTTGAATTGTTCTAAGTTTATGTACCAAGTATTCAAATAATAGATACGACCCACCTAATCCGCAAATTACTAGCATTTTTTCACGCTTACGCATATTTGAATATACAAAAAAATTCAACTTAAAGGCAAACAGATAAGTAATATATATTATGGCGTCTTATCATAACAAGGATGTTGCTGAAACAAATGTTTCTAAATGGCTTGAAATTAGGAAATCCATTAAAAATCATCAAAAGAAGATTACAGAGTTAAAGTCTGCTCAGAAAGTTGTAGAAACTGAGATTATTAGTTCTATGAAATGTAATGATATTCCAAAATATGAACTTAACCAAGGTTCTCTTGAACTAATTACAAAAAAATCAAAACAATCTGTAACACCTAAGTGGACTAAAGAAAGATTGACAAAATGTTTAGGTGTTAGTGATACACTTGAGGCTAAACAAATGATTAAAAATATAATGAATGAAATTGATAATCGTCCAGTTAAAGAAAAGGAATCACTTGTTTATAAAGACAATTAAGCGGTACCAAAAATACCAGATATTGATACCGCACTTGTCTGAACATCTGTACTATTCCATGAATTACTAAACATATTTAATATTCCGTTCGACATATAATATAAAACAACAAACAATGCTACAACTGTGATTATGAGTTTCATGATTTGATCCTCCATTACTTCTTTCTTTTATTTTTTTTTTGAATCTCCTCACATCGCTGAATTGACCATTCACCACTAACATCTGATACAGGATAGAATATTGGTTTCTTTCCTTTCAAATACATCAAGAAATATGAATCATTCTTCTTTCGTAACGTCCAAAATTTGTTTATTTTCTGAATGATACTATTTTGGGGAGAGTCTTGTAAGGCTTTTAAGGCAATTTCCTTTGTTGGCGGTATTCTTTCTTTTCCAAGACTAACATTTCTTTTACCATCTGTAACATACCATCCATATGGTCCAATACGAATTTCAATCGCGTCTTTTATAACTAAAGGATAATTAAACATATTGTTTGCTTCATCCATTTCTAAATCATTCGAATTACTACTGGGTGGCATTTTGGAATAAACAATCTTTCCATCATTACCTTCTTTACCTATACATAACCCATATTGTGTTCTAATTATACCAAGCTTCTCGTTATCGGAAGATTCATTTAATATACGAACCCAATTTGGTTTGTTTCCCAAAATAGAATGTACAGGAGGTGGTTGTAGTGCTAATTTTACAGATAATTCTTTATGAAAATCCTTAACAAGAAGTCTCCAATTAAGTTTACCTTCTGCCACAAGATCTAACTTATCTTCAAGTTGACTTGTAAATGAGGAATTAACAACAGATTCTATAGGACTATTCTCCATAAATTCACAAGCCTTTATTCCAAGATCAGTTACAAGAAATATATTCTTCTGACCCCCTATCTTCTGTATATATTTAGAGGATTCTATCTCTTTATTCAAATCCATATTCCATTCGGACAATTCGATATCCAATTTAGGATTTGTACCAATTGAAACATAACCCTTTTCCTGAATTCTTTCTATAATCGAGCTATATGTAGATGGTCTACCAATACCCGTTTTTTCAAGCATCTTAACAAATCCTGCGGCATTAAATGGGGGGTTTGGAATTGCAGCAGTTTCACGTACACAAATACTCATAATATTCAACTTATCACCAATCTTGTACTCATCCTTCTCCCTATTAATAGAGGTGTCTACAACTACACCTTTTAAACGTGTAAAACCAGCAAATGTTAATATTTTTTTGACTGACTCCCATTTATCCAGCTTTGTTTCTAATATTGTTTTAGATTCTGAATAAATTGCTTGCGACATTTGAGATGCAATTGCTCTAAATTTTATAAGCTCATATAATCTAGCTTGTTCTACATCATTTGGCACAATCCTCTTAATATTTATTGGACGAATTGCCTCATGGGCATCTTGAGTTTTCATAGATCCTTTCGGACTATATTGTCTCCTACAAACATATTCCTCTCCAAATTCAGATTGTATCCATTCAATTGCCGAATCTTGAAATTGTGAAGATAATGATACTGAATCTGTTCTCATATATGTTATATATCCACTCTCATACAACTTTTGAGCTATTTCCATCGTTTTCTTTGGATTATAGTTATATCGATTGTATGCCATTTGCTGTAATGAAGATGTAATAAAGGGTGGTGGCGGACTTTCCTTTTTGTCCTTTACGGTTATTTTTACAATCCTTAACTGTTCTTCTTTTAAACTTTCCAACCAAGGAATTATTTCAGTACTGGACGTTAATTTTGGTTCAATATGAACTATATTTTTCATTCTTTCTGAATTTGCAATAGCTTTTATAGTTATTTCACCAACAGATTGTTCTCTTTGTCTTTCCATACACATGCGTATTGCAGGTGATTGACATCTTCCTGCAGATAAAGCTCTTATGTTTAGATGACGTGACAAGAATGGAGAAACCATAAATCCAAATACAATATCTATTACAGCTCTTGCTTGCTGTGCATTATAAAGCTCCCTATTTAATCTTCCCGATTTCTCAAGAGCTTGTTTCAATGCTTTTTCAGAAATTTGATTGAAAGTAATTCTTTCCGTATTTTCCATATCCAATTTAAGTAATTTCATTAAATGAGCCGCAATTGCTTCGCCTTCTCTATCCAAATCGGATGCAATTATTATACGAGTTGCAAGCTTTGCCTTCTCCTTTAATCCTGTAATTATTCTCTCCTTACCTTTATGAATAATATACTCTGGTTCAATATTATTTGGATCAAACCATTTTAAAGTTGGTTTCAATGCATATATATGCCCAAAAGATGCAACACATTTGTGTCCTGTAAACTTTTCAATTTTCTTACACTTGCCATTACTTTCAACTATTATCAAAGTTTCATTACCCATCTACTAAAAGTTTATACTATATTCACTTTCATTTTTTTATTCTTCTACTCCCCAAAAACGATCTAAACTACCATTCGTATTTACTTGTTTTCCCTTTTTCTTTCTTTTTTCAGGAATAATATCTTCAATGCTGTCTAAATTTAAACTACCAATTTTCAGAGAATTTGATGTTAAAAATAGAGATGAATTCTCATGCTTCTCTGTAGGTGTATCGTCCATTTGCATTTTTAGTGATACCATTGGTGGATATACTATATTCCAGTTCGTATTACCACGAAATTCCGTTATACTTAATTCTCCTCCAAATATTTTTAATAATTCTCTACGAGGAGCAGGATCGATTCGTTTATTAACATTCACCATTTCATGAAGGAGTTCATATTCCTTCCAACGTTCTCCGTATCTTGATCCTGAATCCATAATATATGCACATGTACATTCTGGAGAACAGAAATTTCCAACACATTCGAAACTACCCTCTTTATTTTTACGTATAGGTAATCCAAGATTTTTACATGAATATTCATGACAACACCACCAACATAGATTTATAATCGGTTTTTCATTTTGAGATGTAACCTCTTTATTTTCTATATTTTTTGATTCAACATAACTAAATTTTGATGTATCAACCGGATCATACGCACTTGGCGTAGTTAAATTTGGATTATATTCCAAAATTTCATCCTCTGAATATGTATTATTTGTTTCGAGTAATTTCTTCTTTTTTAGATGTAATATCAAATTTGAAGGTAACTTTTCAGGACTAAGAACTGTTTCATTATGTATAGAAACTGCATCAGAAACTGCTAATTTTACATTTGACTTTCCTCTTTTCTTAACTGCCAACATTGTTGAAGTATGAAATAATGTTAAGTTTTTCTCCTTATATACTTAATTAAAAATTATACAAGCTTTTTATAAATAATGCGTTACTTTATTAAGGACTTAAACATATCTATTCAATAGTAATGGATGAAACCTTCTTTTCGAAATCAAATTTTGAAATGCTTTATAATTTGATTGATGATCACATGATTAAGACTTATTCATCTCCACTTGATAATTTAGAAATCAATGCACGGACTGTAATATATGAATCTATGGTTCATAATTTCGCTATACGCGAAGATAGCCAGAAATTAGAAGACATAAATAAATTAGTTCTAAAAGCTTGTTTGCCTAAATTACAACAAAATATACCAAAATTAGTTGTTGCTGATGAGAAAGTTAATGTGTTTATTAAACCAGAAGAGTCAAATAAAGAGCCTGTTATTGTTGATAAAGAAAATCTTGAAGGTACACCTTTAAATATTAAGTTGGATGAAAAAGATTCGCCAAAAACTTCTGATTTACAGAGAGATTTAGATATTAGTAGTTCAGATAGAAATGAATGGAGTTCTAATTCGTCAGATTCACCTTACAGTTTTGTTGTTCATCTTGGAGTTAGTGACACATTTCCTGGAATCGGTACGCCAATCTCTTTTCAAAATGTTGTATCTGTCAATATTACTCATGCTATATTACCAGACACACTTACTGAATCACTAGATAAATATCCTTATCTTTATCTACAAATCGATGAACTTCAGGGAGCCTATCAATCTACATCTGATCATGGTAGACGGTCTTTTGTTAAATTATTAAAAGACAAGAAATGGCTTGAGGCAACAGGTTCGAATATTAGTTATAACCTTATGAATACGAAAGGTAATGGTGCTAAACCCTCTGTTGGATGGAACGTAGATACACCTATTGCAACTTTATCAAAATTAACTATTCGCATACTTACCCCTAATGGATTTCCATTAAAATTACAAAACGATGTTCTTGAAATTGATACCATAGAAGAAACAGCAAGCGATATAGTTATTACATGTACAAACGTATTTAGTCCTAATACTATTCATGCTAATAATCGAATCGGTTTTAAACATCTTGATTTGACCACCCCAGATCCTCAAAAACAAACTATTATCACCTTCTTAGAAAATACAGAACATATGGTAGTATCCGTTACAAGTAATCAAACAATTAATATTCGTAAATCTATAGAATCTTATGCCGCAAATGGTACTCCAACATATACCGATTTTGGTTCTACAGCATCCGGCACAATTGATATTGATGGTTTCTTAATGAATCTTTCCTTTCAATCCAATTTTGGATTCAATATTAAATCACTAAGACATATTTTTAAAGATACACCGAGAATAGTTTAAAATATCTAAGCTATAACAGTCCATCCAAGAATGAATGTAACCGTTACATCAGCACTTGTGAATGGCGTGGCCTGTGTACCACTACTCGTAATCGCATCGAGATTAGACTCAGTGATATTCTCAGTGCCCGCCGCAAAACCACAAACTATAGAATATTTAACGTATATTAAATCTGAATTTGCAGAGGAAAAAGTAACACTATTTGTTTCTTTAGGGACTCCGGTTTCAGCTGTACGGTAATTCCAATATTTGTATTCATCTGGTGCGTTCGCGAACGTAATCTGCTTATTGAACGCGGCGGCGGTCTTAGTATCGATATCAGAAATCATACCAGTAAGTGGATCACTTACAAAGAAAAGACCGGTGGTTCTATTTGCAGAAGTGGTAACATCTAAGTTGGTAATTAAGGCAGCGCCCCCATCAAAAATCTGTATAACCATATAAGCAAATACTGCTCCACATAAAACTTGATCTGGAGCGGCGTCACTACCTGACGTAAGCTCAGATGGCCAATTCGTCAGATCTTGGTCGAAAGTTAATTGGGAATAGGAAGCATTGTTACCGGAGCCTTTTAAGGCACCACTAGTTCCTGTCGCATGCCCAGAAAAATCAGTATTGTCTGTAGCTGAAGTGGCATAAGTCACTGTTTTGTTAACACGATCAACCGTTACGGTTGGAACCTTAATAGTTCCGTAAGCGGGTATTCCAAATAGAGCACTCGCAAGCGTTCCAGTACCAATCGCAATATCAATCTTCTCAAAATTTACAGCAGTTAAACCGACTACCGTAGGATACAAAAATATTTGTTGTGCCATGCTATTATATATTCTTATCTAACAAATTCATCTATAATTTAAATTTCTCGATAATTAAACACTTAATGATAATAGACAGATATTGAGTTGTATGGATCAAATTAACAAATATTATGCTAAAGTAAAACAATTTGATTTAACAAATGAACAGAAACGTTCTATTCTGGAAAGATTGAAAAAAATAGAGGGGGCTGTTTTGGATGTTATAACATATGCAAAAACATATGAGGAAAATAAAGAGTTATATGATTTTCCCACCTTCTTTGATAAAGATAATGGAATTTTATATGCACATCAGCTGAGATTGAAAAATAATCAACCTGGATTTTTGTTACTTATATGGAAAACAGGAATACTAAACATGGAAATAATGACTTATGACCTGAATGCGGTGGCTTCTTCCAGAAATTATGAAAATATTAAGCAAACATGTATGCAAAATAATACCTCATCAGAATTATCAAATATTGAAGAAACTAAAGAAGTATCTGATAATAAACAAGAAGTATCAGATACTGAGGAAACTAAGGATTATGTTATAGATAATAAATGATATGTCAAAATTATCGTTAGATTTATCATGTTTGGGTATAGCACACTTATACATCATATTTCTTAATAGTGTACATCATACTTTTCAATAGCTTCCTTTAGGTCGATTAATTTGTTAATATCAAATTCATCTTTCGGCATATTATTATACATTCTTGCCCATATAGGAACTTCAAACAATAATTCATCCAAAGCAATCTTTGTTGTAAAAGCAGCAGCGACTTGGATATTCTGTATCTTTATATAATATTTTGCAACTACTGATTGGTTTCCCTGATTAGAATATTGCAATAAAGCCTTAATACCCATATTAACATGACTTAATGCAGATGCTGCGAGAACAAGTTCGAATGATATAATATCATTTGCCTTGTATCCAGTACCCCTGTTATCAACAGTTACTTGACCATTACTTATCTGAAGTGTACATCCTACTCCATCACCGTCTACAGCTTCAGTAGATATTGAATCTTGTTCAATATTATCAGGGACAGGTGTTAATAATATTATATTGTCGACTGGACCAACTCTCACTAGCCCAGATATTGTATTTTCTAAATTGAATTTATCTATTTCTAATGAATCAACTTCTGACTTTAATTTTAAAATGCTTTTATTGAGAGTAGTTATAATAAGTGATGCGGTTTTATATCGTGATATAATTTTTAATAATTCTCTTACAAATATTTGTTCCTCCTCAAGTGACCAACTGCCATCTTTGAAATTACCGTTTTCTTTGTTGATAAATTCTTGGAGTTTATGGGAAAGATCACTATTTACACCACAATCTTTTGAGCACCATTTGTATGCTGTATTCGCATCCATTTTTTTTGTAATAACTGCATTATATACATCTGGATGCTGTTCTCTAAGATATCTATGGAATTCTGACTCTCTTTTATTTTCAGAATAGAATCTCTTTAATCTTACAAGTAAACGAAGTATAACACTCAAATGAAGTTGTGTGTTTTTGGACTGGGTCGTATCTTTTACCTTAAATAAAACAATTACAACATAATTCAGAACAACAATCAACCTTAAAACAATAGGATCTGTTATTCCGGCTACACATACCTCATTGCGAAGCTTTTTTGCTAAATATATAATTAGATTTATTTTTGTTTTATCAGGTTCTGGTTCTGGTTCAGGTTCTGGTTCTGGTTCTGGTTCTGGTTCTGGTTCTGGTTCTGGCTCAGGTTCTGGCTCAGGTTCTGGCGCAGGTTCTGGTTCTGGTTCGGGTTCTGTCATTACTAGTGTAACCATTTTTAAAAGTTTAGATAGGCAAAAAAATCTTACACGGCTCTTTGACAAAATTTAATATATTTTGGCTTTTTAATATAGGATGGATGTTGATTCTTTTATTGAAGAACTACTCGGAAAATTTGTAGATATAGCTATTTATGATTTATACTGGAACAATTCATTATTTGTAAGTCCTGAATTTTCAAAAATTGTGACAGATCTTGCGGCAAAAGATAAATGTTTAAAAGTAGCAACTGAGAAGAAAAGACTATTTCGTGTAATAATTCGAAATATGGTGTATATGGCAAAATGTAAGACTTGTAGTTCAAGTAACTTTCGTATTCCTTATATTTTTGAAATGTATTTCTTATATGGACTGTATGTGAAAAACCCCATGTACTTTTTCAACGTGCTCCCGGATATTACTTTTAATCAGCAAGAACATCAGTTAACTTTCCTACATAAGGTCGTTTGTAATAATAATTTCCCAAGTAAGTACGATTGCCATTGTGAACTATATGACTTTGCAATAGAATGTGAACACATGTCTAAATTCGTTGCAGAAAAGAAGGCAACAACCGGATCAGTGTGTTCAGGCACAACAACATCATCATCAACAAGTTCTATAGACAAAATTATTGAAACAATTACAAAATTGATAGAATCAGAAACACCAAATTTGAGTGAAGAAGATCAGAATATACTAAACGAAATTGATAGCGAGGTGAATAGCATGATTAATCCCTGAATTAAGATTTAAAATATTTCATTTCTAAATTTGTTTTACTATTTCGCTGAGATTTCAAATATGCTATGAATTTTTCCACAGAAATATTTGCATTTGTAATTTGATTGTATTCTTTCAGTATTTTCTCTATCATAGAATATGATAAATTCTGATATGTTTTGTTATTATACAATCTCAACTGACTTCCATCAGGCAAACTTATTCTATCCTTTGATTGTGACTGACAAAATTTTATAATATTTACGCCTAGTCTTTGTCGCTCTTGTTTCTTTAATCGTAACTGTTCATTCAGTTTTTCTATATCTCTTTCAATCTTTAGATAATTTGTTACATTTTCCCTCATCATCCTTATATTCTGTATTATTTTTCATATTCTCAAGATCTACTATATATTTTTCCATATCTTTGATCCTTTGTATAAGACACATATTCTTATAAACCAATCTATTTCTGTTTCTTGAAAGAATTTTCGGTTGTAAATTAGATGTTTCCTCTATAATCATTAATCCTTCAATCTCGTTAAAATTGAAACAATACCATAATAATATAATTAGCATTGATATCACAAGTATACTGACCAGATTATTCATAAATTGACATAGTTAATATTAAAAAATATTAATGTGCAGCCTGCCCATCTAAATTTTGAATAAATGAAACTTGTTTTCTTAAATCTCGTGTAGTACCTCCAGAAGAGCGATTTGTCGAAGAGGAAGGGGAAGGAGAAGGGGAATCTCCTTTACAATCCTTATCTTTGACACACTTTCCACCACTCCACTTACATAACACGAAATCACCACCACCCACATCCTTAATGTATCGAGACTCACACTTACTTTGACCTTTTGAGGTTAATCTATCACATCCCATATTAATGTCATGTTCCCATAATCTTGATATATTTGAGGATGCATTTGGACATGCTTCGCATACACTATCTGATGCACTACAGTCTCCTTCATCGTAACCATCATCGTAACCATCATCGTAACCATCATCGTAAGCATCATCGTAAGCATCATCGTAAGCATCTCCATCACATACATCTGCAAATTTACATTTGTCATCATCCCATTCACAGTAGACATTTGTATCTTGATCCACATCATAAATATGACGTTCCTCACATTTTTGCTGACCTTTAGAAGTCAACCTATCACACCCCCTATCATCATGGTGTTCCCAATATTTTTCCCGAGCTTCACTTGTTGCAGCATTTGGACATCCTCCTGAAAATGATTCAATCCATACTTGTGAAAAGATCGTGTTACATAAAAAACTGATTACTATTAATGTGATGATTATATACAAGACTAACATACATATTATTCTATTTTAATTTTCAGTAAATGTATAAGTCAATATTAGAGATATAAAAATAGATTCAAAATTATAATGGTTAACACAGTTCATGATTTAAAAATAATTCATGCTTACATACATCAAACAATCAAAGCATTGTTAATGTCAAAAGATGACACACTACCAATATCTATGAAAGCAATGTTTTGGCTAATTCGCCAAGCAAAAGTTGCAATGGAAAATGACAATATGTTAGTTACTATACACGCTCCGATACATATTTGTGGTGATATACATGGGCAATACCCCGATTTACTAAAGATTTTTAACAAATTGGGTTATCCTTCCCGTCAAAACCGTTATCTATTTTTGGGAGATTATGTTGATCGTGGTAAACAAAGCATAGAGGTAATTTCACTCCTATTCTGTTATAAACTGTTGTATCATAAGGATGTTTTTTTACTAAGAGGTAATCATGAAACAGCCGATGTGTCACGAATATATGGTTTCTATGATGAATGTAAAAGACGTGGTTCAATAAAATTATGGAAAGCGTTTATAGATGTATTTAATGTAATGCCTGTTGCTGGAACGGTTGGTTTAGCTCCTTCTTTTAATTTTGTTCCAGATCCAGTAATGTTATGTATGCATGGAGGAATATCACCTTCTCTTAAAGATTATCGTGAAATAAATAACATAAAAAGACCATGTGAAATACCAGAAGAGGGGGTTTTATGTGATTTAGTTTGGTCTGATCCTGAAACAGAAGGACCAACCTTTGTAACAGGTTGGCATCCAAATGATAGAGGAGTGTCTTATCTTTTTTGTAGAGATGTACTTAAAAAATTTTTAAAAGATAATAAACTGGAATTAATCTGTAGAGCTCATCAAGTTGTTGAAGATGGATATGAGTTTTATGGAAATCGTGATTTAGTAACAATATTTTCAGCTGCAAAATATTGTGGCGAATTTGATAATAAGGGTGGTGTAATGTCTGTTTTAGAATCATTAAAATGTACTTTTACTATCTTTGATTAAACAAATTATCAACGTTTGACGGTAACTCATTAATTTCTGTACAATAGAATTGTTCTATTCTGCGCATAGTTTCTCTATCATTCGCAGAAATAAAATTCAAAGCTATTCCTTTTCTACCAAATCGTCCACTTCTTCCGATACGATGTATATAACTTTCAATATTTCTTGGAATATCGTAATTAATTACAAGAGATACTTGTTGAACATCAATACCCCTTGATAATAAATCAGTAGAAATAAGAACTCTACTATCTCCCTTTCTAAATTGATACATTATATTCATTCTTTCATTTGTTGTTAAATCACTATGTATACAAGTACATGTATGTCCATCTGCAACTAAATTTTCAGCTAAATATATAACTCTTTGCTTTGTATTACAATATATGATTAGTTGATTAATAATCATTGATGAGTATAAATCAGTTATTGCATCATATTTACACTTATCGTTCTCTGTTGCGATATAATATTGTGTAATACCATCTAATGTAAGTTGTTCTTTTCGAACCGTTATTTTTTCAGGATCAACCAGAAATCTCTCAGCAGTTTCATGACAATATGGTGGTAAAGTTGCGCTAAATAGACATATCTGTGTTTTATTTGGTAAAATCTCTACAACATTTCTTATTTGATTAATAAAAGCGGGTGTAAGAAGCTCATCTGCTTCATCAAGAACGAGATGTTTCACATTTGAAATATCTATGCATCCATTATGTAAAAAATCATTAAATCTTCCAGGCGTACAGATAACACATTGCGCCCCTTCTCTCAAAGAATTTATTTGATCACTTCTGGATAGTCCGCCAAGTAAAAGTGAAAAACGTATCTTTGTATAAGATGCTAAAGCACGTATTACTGTATAAATTTGTTCGCTTAATTCACGTGTTGGTGATATTATAATCGACTGAACAGATTTAATATCTTCATCTATTGATTGTAATATAGATATTGAAAAAGTCGCTGTTTTTCCAGTTCCAGATTGTGCTTGCGCAATAATATCCGTTCCTTTCAAAAATATAGGAATTGCCCTTTTTTGAATTGGACTTGGATCCTCATATCCATATGAAAATATTCCTCTAAGTATTGTTTTTTTCAATCCCATATGTTCAAATTTTTCAACTAATTCACTATTATCTGATAAAATATCATTTGTTGGATTGATGCCATTACCGTAATCTAAATTCTCAACAGTTTGTGACATTTTACCAATAATTACATTAACATTAAATAATCTTATACTCAAACGTATCAAAAATCTAAATTTGGAGCTTTTGAAAACTCAATAACATTTTGAACACCTTCACTTAGCATGTATCCCCCTGCTATTGCATATATTGTAAAACGGACGCTCTTCCATTTCTTTTCTGGAGGAAACCAACCAAACCAATTACTATATTTTTCTATAATATCTGGTTCTTCAACCTTATTACTTGTTGAATTATACACCATTAAAGGGGTATGCTTTCTTCTGCTAGCAACATCCTTCTTTAATTGTAGAATTACATTGTTATTCGTAATGAACGATTTTCCCAATATAAAATTGGTTATTAACAATAACTTATAAATAACCATTTGTAATATTACAAATAATCATTTTGGGCTTATATATATTTTGATTTATATCTAAGATAAGAATACCATGTTAATATACGAGTATAAGAAAGGATGCCATTACCTACAATTTATGATGAACTAGATAATAGATGGTGGGGTGATGCCGAAATATTAGATGATATATGTATTGAGGAAGAAATAAAGAGAATGTCGAAAGAAGATTTACGAATAGCAGAGCCAATTAATGATTGGTGTATTGTCAAAAACAAAAAAAGACAACCAAAAAATGTTCAAGTAAAAGATCAAAAAAAGAATAAAACAAGAATTAAAGGTCAAAATCATCAATCAAATAAAAACACAGATAATAATAGACGGGATACAAAGAAACAGAATACAAAGAAACAGAATACAAAGAAACAGATTACAAGAAAATATGCAAATGGAGTAGCACCAATTTATAAAAAACAAGAGTATAAACTAAGGGATACTAAGAGACAAGAGATTAAGAAGCAAAATACAAAGAAACAAGAGACTAAGAAGAAAGAGAATAAGAAACAAGTGCTTGAGAAACAAGTGACTGAGAAACAAGTGACTGAGAAACAAGTGACTGAGAAACAAGTGACTGATAAACAGGTGACTGATAAACAGGTGACTGAGAAACAAGTGAATAAGAAACAACTGACTGAGAAACAGGTGACTGAGAAACAGGTGAGTGAGAAACAGGTGACTGAGAAACAAGTAACTGAGAAACAAGTAACTGAGAAACAAGTAACTGAGAAACAAGTAACTGAGAAACAAGATTCTAGTAATAAAACAAATAATTCACAAAAAAATAAGAAGTTAACTGTTAAGAAGTCTCAAATAAAAAAAATTGGAACAGTCACAAATGTTGTAAAGGGAGGATGTGGATTTATAAAAGATGACGACCTATCAAATATGGGAATATATGTATTCGCTGAAACAAAAAAAATAAGTATTGGAGATAGAGTACAGTTTACAACATCACAAGATAATATAGAACAACATTTTCAAAAAGCAGTAAACGTGCGTTCGATAAAAGAGAAAAAGTAAAAGTGACAGTGACTTTAAGAAAAATATAATAAAAATGACTTCGTAATATATAGTTATGAACAGAACAATGAGATTGTCAAATCTGGACAGTAATAATATTATTCAATTTGCTAATGAGGCTTATTTAAACCGTGATTATGAATTTGAATGTTTGATAAAAGAACCAAAACCAAACCGTGATTCGTTTATTCGAGTAATGGGATTATGTAAAGATAAGACTTGTACAAGCTCATGGAAGAATATAAAAGAAAGGTCCAAAACTCTCGATATATCAATTGGTTCATATAGGATAAGCATATGTGGGAAGTATTATATTGAACAGTATTTTAAGAGTGATAAATTAGACGATATTCCAAAAGGAACTTGGTATGTTATTCAAAAAAAACAAATTAATAATGAATATCTAAGTATTGGTTGTAGAATAAATTTGAAAGAAGAGATACCCGTAGATACAAATAGTAGTGAATTCGGCAATATATTAGCAAATTGGAAAAATTTGAAAAAATTATTTAGATTAAAGAATAGATATTCATATTTGGTAGATGAGATGTATTCTGTTGATTTGACGGCGGTTCGTACAGGAAAATTAGCAAAGACTCTAAGAAGTTCTGGAACATTCGATTCAAATGAAACTTATGAGATTGAATTAGAATATGTTCCTAATATAATTGGGGAAGAATCGTATGAATTTAACATTGATACATGGAGTGAAACACTTGAGGGTATATTATGTTCATTCAGAAATACATGGAAAATTGCTTCAATAAAAGAAATAAGCGATGTCGAGAAAGCATACTATGAGACTCTTCTAAAAAGAGATATACATAATGATTTTAAAGAGGTTAAGAATAGTAACTGGAAGTACAAAATTAGTCCGAATGTAATATCTCTAAATATGGAGAGATTACGTATAATGAAACATAAAGCCTCGGAATATTATGTTACTCCTAAGTCAGATGGTCTTAGGATGACAGGATTTGTATCAGAAACCGGCGAACTATATTTGTTTGGTTCTAGATCAGAACTATATCAACCAACTGGGTATTTATTTAGTACAGAATATGTTGGTTCTATATTTGATGGAGAGATGATTTCTTATACAAAGAATGGAGATAGAGTTGCAGATTATTTAATATTTGATTGTTATTATTATAAAGGTATAGATATTCGGAACAAATTCTTCGATGAACGTTTAAATCATGCGAAGGATATACTTGCCAATGTAGAATCAGTAGATACGACATATTATGGAGAAACTCCAAATGTTACACTAAAAAAATTTATTCCAATGACAGCAGAAGGTTTTCATTTACAATGTAAGGAATGTTTAGATGATGTTGAGAAAGGAATATATGATAATGATGGTTTAATTTTCACACCGATTGATAAGGTTGGAGGTAATTCGCTCTATGATAAGGGTGTTTCATCTAAAAAGTTTATAAAAAGTGGCAAAGATTTTAAACGTCTTTTAAAGTGGAAAGATTCCAGTTTTAATAGTATAGATTTCAAGATAAAATTTCTCGAAGAAATTGAAAAACCTTTGAGAATTGGGGACGAATATGTGATGACAAAATTCATGAAATGTTCTTTATTTGTAAAATACGATAAAGAGCCAAAATCATTTACAATAGAGGACTTTGTAGAGGAGATGAATAGTGATGACAAACAGAGGTTTTCATATAATAAACCCTTTCTAAAACAATTTGTACCATTTGATCCCGAAGATGATAAGGCATGTTATGTTAAGATACCGATATTTAATAATGAAGTTCGTTGTAAACATAATGATTCTTGGAATGGATCAAAGATTGGAAACAATGATATAGTTGAAATGATATATGATAAGGATGCGGAAGTAGAGCATAGATGGATACCATTGCGTATTAGAAAGGATAAGGACAGTCCTAATTTCTATAAAGTTGCAATGGATATATGGCAATCATATCATTTGCCTGTAACAAAAGAAATGATTATTGGTGAAGCAGAAATACCGTCAAATGATGAAGAGATTGATACATATTACAATGGAGATACGAATACTGATACAAATCTTCGTAGATTTCACCGTTTATGTATAAAGAAACAAATATTTGAAGATACAATTGTTAAAACTAAGGGTAAAAGATTATTAGATTTAGGATCAGGAAAAGGTGGTGATATCCCAAGATATATCGATTCTGGTGCATCTGTAATTGGTATTGATAGTAGTGTTGACAATTTACATAATCAGAATAATGGTGCATATCGTCGTTTAGCAAATATTCTTAAAGATGATCGTGGACATAAATCAAAAAGTAGATATAGCAAGAATGCATTGAATAATATTGTATTTATAACTGGGGATGCAGGTAAACCTTTTACAGATTCTTCAACATTTGATTTACCAAAAACAGATGGAATTTACAAAAGATATGTTATTGACAACAAAATATTTGATAAAAAACATACTTTTGATGTAGCGACTGTATTCTTTGCATTACACTACTTCTTTAGAAATGAGAATACATTAGATACATTTCTTAAAAATATAGCAGATAATATAAAAATTGGAGGATATTTTGCAGGATGTTGCTATGATGGAAAAATAATTGATGATGAATTACACAAATCGAATAAAGATTTAATTTACAGAGATTCTACTGGTACAGAAATTCTACGTATTAAGAAACATTATAAGGGTAGATTAAATGATGATATAAGTTCTCTTGGCAAAGAAATACACGTCCTTGTTCAAAGTATAGATATGATTCATCCAGAATATCTTGTAAATTTTAAATTATTAACAAGTAAACTCTTTGAGTTAGGATTCAAAAACATTCCAGAAAGTTCTAACAATTTTGAATACTATTACCAATCTCAGAGAAAAAATAAGATCATTTTAAGTGAAGAAGAACGTGAAGCAAGTTTTCTAAATAGGACTTTTGTATTTCAGAGATTTAGTTATGGTGTTGATGATATAGCGAATGATAAAATCTTGGAAAATTAAAAACTATAAAATACATCTTTAAAGGGTGTATGAAATATTCATCGTCTTCTTCAGAATGGGACTGGGAATTTGAAAGTATAACTACTACAGATTATAGGAGAGAGGATATAATTATTCCAGAATGGGTGTCTTTTGAACCGATCGAATTTCAAATAATATGGCAAAATACTGCTGGAAAAAGAAAAATACAACCCCGAAAAGAAAGGGAAAAATTTGAAGAAATATGGTTAAAAAATACCAGATTTAAATCGATATGTTCTACTAAACAGGTACCTTATTATTATGGTAACATTCAAAAACACATATATGGTGTGATGGCATTACGTTCATTTTTTAAGTCTGGACCATATGGCATTCAAATAACACATTTCAGAATATCTATTGATATAAAAACACAATCCTTTTGTGAATATCTTATTAATTTTAAGACACCTACTTATGAATATTCTATTTGGAAACGTTATTCCTTAATTAAATCTTTTTATAATCATATATTAGAAAAATATCCAGACTTACCTTTAGGAAACACAAAAAATAGCTGGTCTGTTCTAAACTCTTGGAAAAGTTGGTTAAGAAATTTGGAAATGCCTTATCTACAAAAAAAAGCTTTTTTTTTAGAAAGAGTACTTCATGACGCATTGTATGAGTTAGATGAACCGTCTCTATTTTTACTATATTTTACATGATCTATATATTATTTACAACTCTCCTCCAACTTCAAGACCGCGTCTGCTCAAATCAGGTTCAATAGTTGATTGCATCCATGGTCCAACCTTTTTCTGAGGATTGGGTGGCTCTGAGCGTATTTGCATATTCGCATTACGAAGACTTTGACCAACTGTATTAATACCAGTGTGGAAACCGGCAGTAAGGAAGTTTTGGTCTTCGAGGTAACCCTTTCCAGATGGATTTGCAACAGTCCATTCAGTGGCTTCTTGGCTTGGAAGAAGATCTGCGGGTTTGAGTTGTCCTTTAGGAAAGGGCGATGCTGTCTTACTATTTCCTAATACGGGATCGCCACTTGAATCAAGAAGCTGTTTAGGTTGGGTTTGTAACCCTTCTAATGCTGGGGCGGGAACAGAATCCGATGAAAGAGGTACATCCGCACACGATGGCATTCCCGAACCACTCGAATCAATTCCTACAGGATCTTCAAAATTCTCTGTAGAAGACCGTACTTTAATCACATAACACATTGCGACTATAGCCAAAAGGAGAGCAATTATGATACAAATCTTGTAATTGTCCATATCTTACTTATATAAATATAAAAAACAAAGAATTTATAAATGGATATACTTATTGATTCTCGTGAAAATGCTATACATAAAATATTAGACTCTAATTTAGCTACATATACAAATCTTCTTGTTGGAGATATACAGATCATTAAAAATGATGATAAGACGAATATTATTGTTCTTGAAAGAAAGACAATCACAGATCTTCAGCATTCATTGCGAGATGGACGATTTTCAGAACAAAAAAAAAGAATATGCTGTTCCAATTTTATTCATAAGGGATATATTATCGAAGGAACTATCTCGAATTATGACAAAAAATTTGAAAATATACTAAAACAAATTATAATTAGACTTCAATTGAAAGATAAAATGTGTGTTTTTCTTACAGGTGGGGTACAAGAAACCATAGACCTAATATTGGAAGTCAAAAGGAAGTTACTTTTAGATCCTAAACTCTATAGAAACTTTCCAGAAAATAGAGACTATATTCAAACTCTACATGCTTCCAAGAAACAAAATCTTACACCATCTATATGTTTCATTCTACAAATTAGTCAAATTCCAGGTATATCCAAATCGATTGCTACAATAATAGCTGAAAACTATCCAAATTGGAATTTATTATTAGATGGAATACAAGATAAGTCCACTTTTATACAGGCTACAAAGTCTGCTAAAATTGGTGAAAAAAGGTATAGACAATTGTATGACTACATTACTATATCACCTCAGGTGACTCCTGCTCACCAATCTCTCGAATCGTAATTTCTGTATTACTATTACATGCATGTTGATCAATTACAAAGTACGCTGAAGTTACAGACATCCAAATAGATCCTGCCATCCAAAATCCTAATGCTGTCCACATACCTAATTCAGAATGTTCCCCTGTATTGCTTACTATATCATAAAAACCTCCCCTCATTATGCCTATTTTCAGTACAAGAAAATAGGTTAATATTAGTAAAACGATTGGTTTAAGAGATTGAGTATAGATCGCAGACCTCTTCGGTTTCTCACAGTTTGATGTTTGAGCATATCCCATCGTTGTAGTCATTATGAAAGATACTGTACAAATTATAGGGAGTAATACAAATTCAGGCGAAATTTTGCTCGGTATCTTTCCAGAATGATATCCAAGTCCCACTATTTGTGTTAAAGCATACACCGCAGATGATTGTCTTAAAAGTTCTATAGGTAAGAACTTAGAATTGGTTGGTTTTGGAGTAATAAAAGACGTTACACAATAAGTTATTATTGATCCTATAAAAGCCAATATTATAATGACACTTCCAAAAGAAATTTCCATTAATTTAGAGTAGTTTTTTTCTATAATCTATATCATGCCCTTGATTACACTCTTAATCTAATTTAAAGTTAAAATCGTTAATCATATCTATGATGCTATACCGTGTTGTATATTTGATGAAATTAATTCTATTTAATTTGTCTATTACAACCGCATTTACAACTTCACTTTCCGGAATTAATAGTCTTCAAACACCAAAAATACTCTGTACACATAAAGGATATCGACCAAAAGCCCTTTTATTTGAAGGTGGTGGTACACTTGGAGTTATATACGGAGGAGTCGCAAAAAGATTAGAAGAATCTGGTTTTACAAATAATGTAAATCTGTATGCAGGAACATCAGTCGGATCACATGCCGCTGCCTTGTTAGCATTTGGATATACAGGTAATGAATTAATACAAGCAATTAAGGATATGCCTATTCGAAGTTTTCTTGATGGAAGAGCAGGATTTTTTCAAAGGCTATTTCGATTATTAAGAAATTACGGATATTTTAGAGGACAAACAATTGAAATTTATTTAGATAAATTATTTACAGAAAAATATGGAATCGAAAGGTGTTCTATGCAAAAACTATACGAATTAACTGGCAATGAACTAAGAGTTGGTGTATGTAATATCATCACACGAAGATATGAAATGATAGATAGACATAGTCATCCAAATATACCCGTTAGTGTTGCATGTAGAGCATCATCTGCTATCCCTCTACTTTTTGAGCCTGTTTCTTGGGAAAATAATATGTATGTCGATGGCGGACTTAATGCTAATCTTCCCGCAGATGCTTTCCCTAAAATACCTGCTCTTGCTTGTAATCTTGTCAGCATATATGATGAGAACTCTACTGATACATATCGACCCAGAAATTTACTACAATTTATTAGAGCTATTATTAATATCATTTTTTATGCTTCTCAGGAAAAACACGGAAGAATCATAGAGGGCGGTGAAACCGACTCTATAGATATCGTATATCCCCACAATGTAGGACCATATGATTTCAAAATGTCAGAAGAGCAAAAAGATATATTAATTCAGGTAGGAATTAACGCTGTAGATAAATATATCAGTACCATGATGGATTCTAATTCAAAAAAATCGTCATTAGAACTTGATTTTTAAAAACTCTTATTAGTCTCGGGAATCCGATCAACCCAATCTTTTCCTCAAAAAAGGACCTTGAGATGACACAAGACTATTCATCTTATTCAGTCCTAACCAAAATCTTTCAATCGCATCCAACATCTCTTCACAATTATATAGAAATAGCTCCTCGTCCTTTATACGATTAGACAAATATACATCTTTTAATTCTTTCTCTGTATGAGCAGCATGTTCTTTTTCTAATTGTGAATGAAATTTCCAAAAAGCCATTGGTAGTGGCTTCTCATTATTATCTATTCTTTTCTTGTTTATTTTACTAAACCCTTTGATTAATTCATCCCAGAAACCAGCTTGTGCCCAATTTTCAATAGCATACGATGCCGCAATCGCAGTTGTATCATCTTGACTACCATATAACCTTTCTAATTCATCACAGAAGTATAAAGTCGATTTACTACCAACACACCTCTTGCCAAGGTCGTTATAATCTAATCCTAAACCCTTTCCTACATCAAGTAACCATTCAAAATGAGCATGCTTGGAACTATAAGTTCCACCCTCTATAGAACCATTTGAATTAAATACCACCCCTAACTCATTACATAATATCTCCTTCCCATCGCGCATTTCGGATTTGCTTGGAGCATTTATAATCTTCAATAATTGTGCTACCAAAAATAATTGACTAAATACACTAAATTGTTGTACAAAAATCGCTTGATCTTTTGATGATAATTCCCCTTTTGAAAACTCTTTTGTATAAGTATTATCTATGACAACAGGATGAGACAATACTACATTTGAAACCTTTCTATGAAATCTTTTCCAACGATGTTCATCTACTAAATGGTGTGGAAATTCATAACAACGAATAACTGTAATTAATAACCAATATATCTTCATCTTAATCATTCCAAATTTATAATCTCCTTAAAAAATTCTACATATTTGTAGCTGCATTCATATTCGCTCGTTGTAACTCTTTAAACTTTTCACGAGCATCTATTCCTAAATCACAATATGCGTGATAACATAACATCTTTATCCAATCAAAAGTTCTATTTATATTCTCATATGAATTGCTTTTACGCATTGTTCCTACAAGCTCTTGAATCCTTTCTACTAATAAATGGGCATAGTTACATTCATTTTTGTCCTTCACATGTTCATCAATCATTTTTGATACATCATAATTTAAAAAAAATTCGATGTTATTATCCAGTATATTGCTTACTAAAACATCTCTTAGTACGTGTTGCTGAAAATGTCGTATTAACGCTCTCGCATTAATATGTGTTATTTCAACATAACTTTCTAATTTCATAACATCAGAATTAAGTACATTCATTTTCTTGATATCTGCTATAAAATTATGAATAGATGTGTTAAATTGCGAGAGATGACTCATACTATATTATTTGTAAGTAAAACTTATTCTCTAAAAACCATTCGGTTGCCAAGTTTCCAAATTCCAAGATAATTTGGTCTTTTTCCAAGTATCCTCATCTTCATTGTACTCCAATATACATAATTTTTTATCGACAGTAATACCAATTTTTCTACCTTCATATTCTATTACTTGAACAGGAGTTGTTCTTGAAGAAGCTTCTTCGTTAATATTATCATCTATATCCGCATCTACATTGCTTTCTTTAGTACAGGGGCATAAATCTTTCGCGTATAATGGATGGTAATGTTTAATCAATCTTGCAGATAATTCAATACATGCTCCATGAGTAGATAGTCCAAGTTTTAACAGTTTATCTTCTAACACCTCTCTTTTCATCTTTTGGATCTCAATTCGTGTTGGAATATTACGATTAAATACTAAATCTGGTGATACCAAATTTTTTTTGACTTTTTTTACACAATTATTCGGTCTGTAATACTCATCCAATCTATTTACAAGAATTTCCTTATTTCCATCTGTCTGTAGACAAAACTCCTGTAGTTTTTTTACAATATCATCCTTCTTCATTTTACGAATTACACTTTTTGAAGGATCCTTTAATTTCACCTCTGTGTTTTTTGAGACATCCTTCGATTTATTTCCGCTTACATCACTTTCTGCTACTTTTAACTTTGAACTAACAGAATTAGGTTCGTAATAATATTTTAAAACTCGCTTTTGCAAATTTAACCTTGTTCCATCTGTTGATAAACCCAAAGAACCCAACATCTCAATCGCATCCGCCTTTTTCAGTTGATTTATCTCCGTCTTAGTTGGACGTGTTCTTACAACCATTTTACGATATTAACCTTCTTGATCTCTATTTAAACATAGATATCTTATCATTTTTTTAAATCTAATAATTGTGTATGAGGTTTGGCAATCAATTTACAAAGAATAATACTCGCAATCTTGTTTTGATTATAGCTATTATTATTTACGCTGTATCAATTTACAAAATGTCAACGTATTCACCTTCCACAATGGCTTGCTTAAATCAACCTACTTCATTTATTAATGGTGGAGCAATCTTTATGGGTACCGTTACATCGCTACTTTTTTTAGGTATGTATTTAACATTTCTTGGTATAGGTGATCACCCATTGTCTGTTCTAATCGTCCTTCTTGCATGTGTTATTACTGTCGGACTTGGTATTCACTATTATTTTAGATGCTTTTGTATTAATACCGAAATCACCACCTATCTAGAAGATTACAGCTCCATTAAATCACTTTATGGTCTCTATAATGGTCTAATGGAAGGAGTTCAACCAATCTCAAAATGTATTTCATATCATACTGGTGCTTATTACACCAATCAAAACATTGAATGTCGTCCTATAAGCGGATGCGTTACTTCTGCAACAGCTGCATGTGATCCTAAAAATGGTGCTAAACTTCTCGACTTTTATGTCGCTTCCAGTCATCAAAGTTGTCGCACGCCTTTAGCATCTGGTTCAGGTAATTATGTTAGCTTAGAAATGTTGAAACTTGTTCTTATGGCTGGTGCTAGATTTATAGATCTCGATATCTTTTCGCATATTAGTGGTAATACAATTTTTCCAGTAGTTCGTTCAGATCTTAATAACGAACCATCACATAATTTTATTAAACTTGATGAAGTATGGGAAACTATTAACAACTTTGCTTTTGTTAATTCTTATAGTGATCCATTACTTGTACATATTAATCTAAGAACAACAAATATTGGCGTTATAGATAAAATTGCTGAATCATTTACAAATTCTATTCATGGTCAACACTTGTTAGAACCAAAATACTCATATAAAGCAATCGATTCTATTGCTACCAAACCTATTTGTACTATTTTAAATAAAGTTGTTCTTATAGTCACTGGTGATTGTAGTCATACCCTTCTTGATGAAATCGTTAACTTACATACCTCACATAATGCCAGAATATTACCTGCAAAACAGGTTAGAACACCTGCAAACCCTCAATCATTTGCCTTCTCTAATCAAAATACTTTTACAATAGTTAGACCAGAAATCTACGACGATAATACTAATCCAGAAGATGCTTGGACACATGGATGCCAAGCATTTATGATGAATTATTGGAAATTAGGAACACTTATGAAAAATCACTGCGATTTCTTCAAAAATTCATCTTTTGTGATGAAAGCTATGAACTTACAAGAAACACGCATAGAACAAACTATGACTAAAACAGATGACTCTTAACACTTATCATACAATTTTTTTGTGAATAAAATACACTCTTTATTTATATAAGACTTAGGTATGTCTGTATTATAACAACACTCCAGCAATACTTCTCTTAGTTTTACACAATTCTTTTCATTTATACATTTTTTATCAAATATTAATTTTAATAAACTACATTCTTTACTTCCCTCCCCCCTTTTATTACATTCATTCATTACCAATTTAAATATACTTGTACAATCGTCTCTTACGTCTTCAGACATAATTAATAATTATATAAAATTCATTATTGAATGGTTTGTCTTAATCGCTTTATTCTTACCAACTAATAAATCTGAACTCTCCTTTTTTCTCGGATGTACTCTTCTTGTTTTCGCTTTCTCTCCCAAACTCATTATTGATATCGGATCATTATTTATAAGATGAATATGTAATTTATCTCTACCTTTACACATACTTCTACTTTCTTTAGGTATCTTTTCCATAGAACACACCGCAGAATCATATAACTGTTTTGGTCCAGTTGCAGTATTGAATACATGGACTTCCTCTATTTTCTTCCCTAAATCAGAATCCAGTAAATCAATACAAATACGCCCTCCTAACGAAGAACCTACAAGTACAACCTTATATTTTGGATAACGTTTATATATTTCCTTTAAATTATTATACGTTAGTTTGTAACAATTTCTACATTTCTCCATTCCGAATATTAAAAGAGCATCTGTTAGTAAATCATTTTCCTCTACTTGAAATAAATCTGTTCCACGAATAGACATTACTACCGTTTTTTTATCTTTATTACAATACGTTACATACTTTGTACTCGTCATATCACTTACAATTTCATACCCTCTCAATATCTTTAATTCAAGACTTACTTTTCTTGTTTTTTTATGAATTAACTTATTTCTTAATTGACTATCCTTATCTAATACTCTTCGTTTTGGATAACTATGTGCTGCCAAAAGAGCATATATTTTCACCTTATCTTTCATTAAATCAACCATATATATATTTTTTTTAGTTAAGTGTACGGTGTTAATATGAAATGTTTTGCCTTATCTACTATAATCCACATACCGGCACATATTGTCGAAAAATGACCATACTGATTTACACCTAAACTCAAATTATTCGTATGATGAATTAACATTGTTTCAAATAATACATCAAAATTTATTTCTTCATGTCCAAACAATTTCTGGATGTAATGCATCCCAAATATTAATATAAAAAAAGACAACGCTATTGTATTTGGTCGGATATTATAATATATTGAATAATTCAATATACATATACATATTAGTACAGTTATTATAGTAGTTATAGTGTCATTATCAAGAACATATGATATCAATTCTTGTAATTTATTTCTTTCTATTACAAACTTCTCTTTACAAACAGGACATTTATAATCTTTCTTATGATTTACCCATGTTTGTAAACATGATTTGTGTACCCATTTCATACTTCCCGTACATTTACAAGGAGAAATTAATGGTTCTGAACCACTATCAAAACATATCCTACATTCCATACTTCAATTATTTTTATTTTGTTTGACAAATCTTATTCATAGTAACGGACTAATTCTCATCTTCTTCCACAGTACCGTCATCTTCCGTCAACTGGTCCTCTTCTGGTGCTACTGGTTGTGATCCTGGGGATGCTTGTGCTTGGACATCGTTCAAAGTCAGACCGTCCAATGGCAGATCAAAGGCAGCAGTGATTTGTGGCTCAATATCATATAACCTTTTTACCTCTTCTTCTTCTCTTAATCTATTCCGCATTTCCAAAGCAGGTTTCTCAACATTATACCAATGAAGTTTTGCTTCATCATAAATTTTTTGCCTAAGAAGTCTAGCAGCTCTTTTTTCTTCAAACTGTTCGTATTCTTTCGATTCTTGATCAGAAGTATTCCTTCTCATAGACTCAATAAGGGCTATTAAATCCTTATCTGTTTTTCGAGCTCGTGGCATTGAATCCATTTCATCTACTGCCTGTTCAACAGCTTTTTGTGCTTGTATATACTGTGATATTTTCCCTTTTTGTCCAAATTTATGTGTAATATCTGCGAGTGTTCTAAGTCTGTAGTCCCCAATTGGCGGATGATCTTGTTGTTGAAAACTATCTGGAATTACTCCGTAAACTCTTCTTATAGATGCTAAACGTTCTCTCCGGGCACGCAATATTTCTTTATCAAGCTCTGGTCCAGAAAGACCGTCAAAACGAGAACTGATCCTATGGTGCGGTATACCGTCAAATCTAGAATCAAGATAGCGTGACTCGCGCTGTAATCCATGATTAACTGCATCGAATGACATCGGATCATCATCAAACTCATTGGCATCTTCTACATAGTCTGCTTTCGTCTCTTCGTTACTCTCTTCTTTTTTTTCTTCTTTTTCCTCCTCCCACCCTTCTTCTTCTCCTTGATCTGCTCCCCCTTTCTTACCTCTTGAACGCGTTCTACGTGCAATAGGTGAAGGTGAAAATTCCTCCTGTTCTTCTTCCGTCTCTTCTTCTTCTTTCTCTTCTTCTTCTTTCTCTTCTTCTTCTAAGGTGAGTCCAGGTACGTTTAAAGAATCTATTAATTCTGCTAAACGAGATGAACGCGTTCTACGTGCAATAGGTGAAGATGAAGGTTGATTCCGCAGCTCTGTCGTATCGAGCGCCGCGATCCGCATGGCTAGTGAACGGACTTCGTCAGAGTCCGGTTTATCGGCTTCCCGCGCTTTCCGGGCTTTCAGCTCGGCCATCTGCCTCCTAACCGCCGGCGGCGGCGACCAGCTCAGCGACCGCGACCTTCTCTCCTCTTTATCGACGGGCGCGGGCGGTTTATCCCGTTTTTCTGCTAAACGAGATGATCGTCGTAGTGGAATAGGTGAAGGTGACGATACCCCTTCATCTTCATCTGAATTCTCATCTACCAAAGAGTCCATATAAGACTCTCCAAATTTTCGAAAATATTCTTTAAGTTCTTCTTTTCTTCTACGCTTTTCTTGTGCATCCTTTTCTTTAAGTCCTGACTTAATATATTCAATACGCTTACTTTTTCTAAGTTTAGGTACTTCTTCCTTCATTTCTGGTACCCCTTCATCATCATCTGAATTCTCATCTACCAAAGAGTCCATATAAGACTCTCCAAATTTTCGAAAATATTCTTTAAGTTCTTCTTTTCTT